>SCPO01001268.1_pt1 | contig 24228 bp, 23 predicted proteins | sample 6106821 | NCBI WGS metagenome assembly SCPO01 (sample SAMN10720448, study PRJNA508395) | human gut metagenome | isolation source: Participant 2 stool, 0 month | host: Homo sapiens | collected 2017 | reverse complement strand
GTATGAGATGTTTCCTTTGCGTCAGTTCCTTTATCGCCTCGATAGTATCAGAACCCAAGTACGAAGTGTCGGATGGAGCGAGAGATGGTTCATCAAACGAGTAGTGACATCCTCAATGCATGAGCCACCACAGAAGTAGATACTCATGAGGGAACGGACGATTTTCACTGTACTGATAACCGAACGAGCTACACCTTAGACCGAGTGTCGAGTCGATTACAGACAATGTGGAGTCAAATTGCTCCATGATTGAAATATTCCTCCAAAAGGAGTGAGCTCTCGGATTTTATTTGTATTTTGCCATGCCTGATGAGGTTGTTTGATTATTTTTTGCAACACTAAGTTAAGTGAAAATCTCTGAGCAACTTTGCCGCCCAGGTACCGTACTTAAAAAATATTTTATAAGTAGTGTTGGTCGAATAAGGAAGATTACTAAATTAATTTTATTTATTTCGTTTGCTTGATAAAACAACCAAGAGGGGGAATCCCCCCCTTCTCGGACATAAAATAATCTTACACAGGAATAAAGGGCGGGTAAAAGCGGGCCTAGTTGTTATATAATAAATTGATTTGATCATAAAATAGAATACTTTTGTTACATTTGCCTCAATCTTTTATCTAAAGTGGTATGTGTGAGCAATTGTATCTAACGGATGATCGTCTTCTTTTCGATAAGATCAGAGGGGGCAACGCAAAGGCGTTCGAATACGCTTTTCGCAAGTTCTCTCCCCGTTTAGAGGCATTTGCCCAGAAATACACCAACGATACAAACGAGGCGGAGGATATCGTACAGGATGTATTCTTGAAACTATGGGAAAGAAGGGAGTTGCTGGATAACATCTCGCTGGCCTCTTTTCTTTTCATGATGGTAAGGAATAGTTGTCTAAACTATTTAAAACACCGTCAGATAGCCGATTCGGTACAGCAACGGATACCGGATACCGAGACTGCCGAGCGATTATACGCAGCGGATTTCGTATCCGACCCTTCCTCCTTGCTGATCCAAAAGGAACTGTCCGACTCGATCGATCAGATTATGGAGGAACTACCGCCCTAATGCTAGGAAGCGTTCGTTCTCAGCCGTCTGAATGGCTGAAAAACCGGGAGATAGCGGAACATATGGCTATTACGGAGAAAGTGGTGGAGAAACACATTACCCGTGCCTTGAAACGATTCCGGGATGGATTAAGGCGTTATGCCTTATTACTGGGAACGCTCCTTAGTCTTTGGAAATGGTAATAAAGATTTAGTAAAACCTTAATTCCGCAACACTATTATAAAATATTTTTTTTACCTGAGCAACAAAAGTTGCTCAGATTTTGCCATGTCAGAGGATTCACTTAACTTAGTGTTGCAAAAATAATCAAACAAAACCTCATCAGGCATGGCAAAAATACAAATAAAACCGAGAAGCTCACCCTTTGAGGAATATTTTCAATCATGGAGCAATTTGACTCCACATTGTCATCTGTAATCGACTCGACACTCGGTCTAAGGTGTAGCTCGTTCGGTTATCAGTACAGTGAAATCGTCCGTTCCCTCATGAGTATCTCTACTTCTGTGGTGGCTCATGCATTGAGGATGTCACTACTCATTTGATGAACCATCTCTCGCTCCATCCGACACTTCGTACTTGTAGCTCCTGATACTATCCTCAGAGCGATAAAGGAACTGACGCAAGAAACATCCATACAATAATCAGATACGGGTAGAAACGATTTAACACTGATCAATAGAACACCCCAACGAACACTGACGAGATTTGGATTTGATAGATAATATTTAACAAATTCTTTGAGAGATTTGAGCAGAACGGACTTACAATCAATCGTTTCAGAGCTGATTGTGGATCATGTTCCGAGGAAATCGTGGAGGAAATAGAGAAACACAGCAAATCCTTCTATATCCGCGCAAACCGCTGCAGTTCGCTCTACAATGACATCTTTGCTCTTAGAGGCTGGAAGACTGAGGAAATCAATGGCATTGAGTTCGAATTGAACTCTATTCTTGTTGAGAAGTGGAAGGGTAAAAGCATACCGACTTGTGATTCAAAGACAGAAACGGATGGACGGTGTGCTGGATCTTTGGGAAGGAGAATACACATACCGTTGTATCCTGACTAACGACTATGAATCTTCCACAAGAGAAATTGTCGAGTTCTATAACCTTCGTGGAGGAAAGGAACGTATCTTCGATGATATGAACAATGGTTTCGTGGGACAGATTGCCCAAATCCTTCATGGCAGAGAACACTGTGTTCCTTCTTCTACGGCACTTATCCGTAATTTCTACAAGGCCATTATCCACAGACTTGACGTAAAGAGGTTCGGACTCAATGCAACAAGTCGCATAAAAGCGTTTGTCTTCAGGTTTGTCTCTGTACCAGCCAAGTGGATCAGAACATCAAGGCGGTATGTGCTGAATATCTATACCTGTAATAATGCTTACGCAGATATTTTTCAGACTGATTTTGGATAACGCCTACAACTTATGGGTATGATACTGCGTATTGCCTCAAGTCGCATAGTAAAGCAAGGGATATTGTGGGCAGAAGTGGGTATTTCAGCCTCAATTTATCTGCTAATTCAGTGATGAGAGGACGTTTAGACGCAAGAAGGACGCTGAAGAGCTTAGTTGCGGATTTGAGGTAAAACAGGAAAATGGAGAATAAACGATTCGAACATATAATTACACGGTATCTGAAAGGCAAGGCGACCCCGGAGGAAGAAGCGGAGTTGCTTCAAGCCATCCATGTCTCAAAGGAATGGGAGGCCGCTTTCCGGAAGCGAACCGCCGAATGGAATCCTTTGGAAGAGACTGAAGCCGATCCGGAAACGGACCGGAAATGGAATCGGATCGCTTCGATCATCACGCCCTCGGAATCTCAATCGCAAACCGAAGAGGCACCGGTTATTTCTTTGGTCTCAACTTCTTCCCGAAGAATATGGTTCTCGATAGCAGCGGTGGTCTTACTATTGCTTGTATCCGGAGTTACCGTCTATTTCTTGAATCAAGGCGGAAAAGCGGGAACAGGAAATGCCGAATGGCAAACGATTATAGCTGAGCAAGAGGATCGTTCGATCCTTTTACCCGATGGTAGTTCCGTTTATTTGAGAGAGAATTCCGAGCTAAGCTATCCGGAGGTATTCGCCTCTTCCGTACGAGAAGTGAAAATCAGAGGAGAAGCCTTCTTTGAGGTCACTCCCAATAGCGAGCAGCCTTTTATAGTTGATGCTTCCGGCTTATCGGTCAAGGTACTGGGAACCTCTTTCAGCGTACAGACCTCCGATCAAGGAAACGAGATCTCCGTGATCTTGGTAGAAGGAAAGGTGAGCCTGAATAACGCACATGAGAAAGAATTGGTACAGTTGCATCCGAACCAAAAAGCCGATTATTTCGTGAATGACGAACATTATACGGTAACGGAAGTTGATAGTGAACGGCTTACCTCGTGGAGAAAAGGGATCATCTTTTATGATAACGCTTCCTTAGATGAAATCGTACGCTTGATCGAACAAACCTATAAGGTCTCACTCATGTACACACGTCCGGAAAACGATGATCAACGTTTCTCCGGCGCTTTTCTAAAGACACAAAAATTAGAAACCGTATTACAACAAACCAATAAACTCACGGGTACGAACTTGATTCTTATTCAATGAAGAGATACGCGCCACTGCTGTTAACCTTTCTTTTTCTCCCGCTGCTCTTCTCCTGCTTCGATCTGGAAGAAGACCTATACGACCAGCTGGAGAAAGAGGATTATTATACGGATTATGAATCCTTAATGGCCTCCGTACTCCGTCCTTATGAGCATGCGAAATGGGCGGAGACTAATTTCTCTTTCTGGCTGCAAGAGTTATCGGCGGATCAACTCGTGATCACCCAAAAACGAGAGCATTGGGAAGACGGGGGCGTATGGCGTATGATCCACCAACATACATGGGACACGTACGAGAAAAACAGTGAGCAAATGTGGAACGCTTGCTACGGAGGTATCGGATATTGTAATAATACATTGGCGGATATCCAAGAGTTATCATATGATAACTTCGGACTCTGCGAGTCCGACAAGCGGCAGCATATCGCCGAGCTTACCGCTTTACGGGCTTATTTCCAACTTTTACTTCTGGATGCGTTCCGCATCCCCGCGATCTCCCTCACGACAGAGGAAGAGGTCGGTTCGGCTACCCCACAAGAAAATTTCCACTTTATAGAAGAGAGCTTATTAAACGCCATCCCCGATTTACCCAAAGCACCCTCTAAGAATTACGAGGGACGTATCACCCAAGGAGCGGCGGCCGTATTATTGATGAGGCTCTATTTTAACGCGTCTTGGTATATCAATATACCGATGTGGGAACAGACCGGAGCGCTTTGCGAACGGATTATCAACGGAGAGTTCGGCACTTACTCTCTCACCTCGGAATGGACTGATTTATGGAACGCAGGCAATCAAGATTGTCCGGAACTAATCCGGTCTTATCCCCAGTCCCGGCAAGTAGGGTATGATGATTTTTACTATCTGTTTTTTATGCACTACCAAGCGCCCGAACGATTCGGCTGTGGCAAGGATTTGCCGGCGGCCTATAATGGTTGTCACCTCAGTCCCTCTTACGATCCATCCGGCAAGCCCTACCCTTATACGTTAGGACGCACGTTTTCCAAATTTCCTGATACGGATCTCCGGAAGAAGAACTTCAAGGTACTCTCACAAGGCATTTACGAGGGATTATTCCTCTTCGGACCCCAACAGATATACAATAGCGACCAGCTTCAGTATGGCGCCGAGGAATGGGGAAACTACCCCCTCATTTTCATAGATCAAGTAGCACGTTATTCCGACCATCTATCCGATACGGAAAAGAAAGCACTCACAGATAAACAATTATCTTCCGATACGCCGTGGATCATACGAGATAAAAGATTCACCTCCCTCGCATCCAATATCAAGACCGGCGAGGAGAATACAGGTATCCGTATCGTGAAATATCCGCTTTATCCATCCGGAGACGTGGGGCTGATGGCGAATAATCTGGTAGTGTTACGGCTGACAGAGGTTTATTATACGCTGGCGGAAGTTTCCTTTCGTCTGGGTAATCCAGCCAAGGCCGAGGCGATCTTGAACCAGATACGCAAACGATACTATGCGCCGGAAGACTGGGAACAAGTACGCTATCCGGAAGATGGCTCCGTCCTTACCGCACAGGAATTATTGGATGAATGGGGACGTGAATTTCTAGCGGAGAAACGAAGACGTACCGATTTAAACCGGTTCGGCCTATTCACGACCGGTATCTGGTGGGATAAGCAACCCTCCGATAGTTATCGCCGGTTCTATCCGATACCTGCCCGGGCGATATCGGCCAATCCCTTATTGAAACGCTCGGAAGGATATATCTATTAACCGTTTAATTCACCCTATGCAAATCAAGATATACATATCATTCTTAATAACGGCTCTGTTCCTTTGCGTCCCGCATACACGGGCCCAAGAGATCGAGGTTCCCATCACCTTGAATGAACATGGGACTCAATTAAGGGATGCATTGCGGAAAATAGAGCAACAATCCCCTTATCTTTTCCTATACAACGAGACTCAGTTGGATATGAAACAGAAAATCAATGAGAAAATAACCTCGCCGGATATCCGTAAAATACTAGACCGGCTATGCGGACCGATCGGGATACGCTATGAGATCATGGACGTACAAATCTTGTTGATGCCTAAGATCGATACGGGGAAGCCCAAGCCCTATCCAGTCCCGGTTACGGGTTATATCACGGATGAGAAAGGGTCTCCCATGGAATTTGTCTCGGTAATCGACCTTCTTTCCGGTAAAGGAGGACTAACGAATGAGGAAGGGTATTTCCGCTTCTTTACGGATAAGGATTCGTGCCGGCTACAAATCTCCCATCTGGCCTATAAGCCGGAGCTAAGGACGGTGGGGCCCGATAACCGTCATTTACAGATCCAATTGATACCGGCCGTCTTTAATTTGGACGAGGTGGTAGCGATCGGCTACGGAACCTTGGCACGCAAGGAACTGACATCAGCCGTGGGTTATGTATCCTCGGAACGGTTCTTATCCGGGAAGGTCAACAATCCCATCCAAGGCATCAAAGGATTGATCGCCGGAATGAGTATCTCGGGATCTTCCTTGTCCGATATAAACTCGATACCGGATATACAGATACGGGGCGCCGGGTCTATTTTGGCCGGAAACAAGCCGCTAGTCGTGGTAGATGGGGTACCCGGAGTATCCTTGAATAGTTTATCACTAGCCGAAATCGCCTCCATATCGGTATTAAAAGACGGATCTTCCGCCGCCATTTACGGATCGAACGGGGCTAACGGAGTGATCTTGATAACGACCAAAAGCGGTAAAAGCTCGGATAAGTTGCAGGCCAATTACCAAACCTACCTAGCGGCCGCTCACGAATATAATAGACCTCGTGTCCTTTCGCCCGAAGCCTTTGTAGCAGCCGGGAGAGACGCTGATCTAGGGTACCATACGGATTGGCAAGCCGCTTTGATACGCTCCTGCCCCTTGGAACAAAATCATGATTTATCCATTCAAAACGGATGGAAAAGCGGGGCGTTCCGTATCTCCATGAATTACAGGGACGGACAAGGGCTAGACATTGTATCCTCCCGCCGGGAATACGCCTTACGTACCCATATCAGCCAAAACCTCCTCTCCGGCTATCTGGAGCTAACCGTATCGCTCGCTTACAAAAAACAACATTTGCGCCTAGGTAACCATACAGCTTTCCAACAGGCGATGCTAGCCAATCCTACCGCCCCGATCTATACCGATGAGGAGGAGACGGAGTATCTCTATCCTTCCGGTTTCGAGCGGGATAATCCCGTAGCCTCACTAAAAGAGGAAAACCGGCAACAAGAGAACCAGTTTATGACCGGCTCGCTAACCGCACGGATCAACTGGAGCAAACCTTTTTACTCCACCATTATGCTCGCCGAGAACCGGGAAGAGAGTGAGGAAAATGTCTATTGGACCTCACGGGCCAAAGAATCCGTAGACAATAACCGGAAAGGGCGAGCGGATCGTACCTCTTCCAAATATGTAAACCGGACGCTAGACTGGACCAATCATTACGATAATACGTGGGACCAGCACATGGTCAAAGCGATGATAGGCTATTCATTCCAACGTTGGGATCATTCGGGAATGAACGCCGGAAATGCCGACTTTCCTACCGACTTCTTCACATGGAACAACATAGGCACCGGTTCTTACCTTACCGATGGAAAAGCGACTTTAAGCTCATTCAAGAATTCCAGCAAGTTGATTAGTGTCTTTGCCCGGTTTAATTATTCCTACCGGGACTTATTGATGCTTTCCGCCTCGTTTCGCAGGGAAGGTTCCAGTAAATTCGGGGCGAATCATAAATGGGGCAACTTCCCTGCCCTTTCGGGTGGTATACGCTTGAGCGAGTTACCCGCCTTCCAAACGGAATGGTTGGACGATCTTAAATTCAGGGTTGGTTACGGGGTATCGGGCCGCCATAATTTCTCCCCTTACCAATCGCTAGAGACGTACGCCGGAGCGGGTAAAGTCATGGTAGATGGCAAATGGATACAAGTATTCGGACCTAGCAATAACCCCAATCCGGATTTACGCTGGGAAAAAAGCCTGCATACCAACATAGGCGCCGAGGCGATCTTACTTAACTCCCGCCTCATGCTCTCCTTGAATCTATTCAAACGTACGACAAAAGATCTCCTGTTTGTCTACAACGCAATCAAGCCTCCCATGATCCATGACAATATCACGACAAACGTAGGTACTATCGACTCCAAGGGATTGGAATGGGAAATGAACTGGCTGCCCGTGCGTACCAAGAACTTTCAATATTCGGCAAGCCTCACGGGTAGCCTATTGAGCAGTACGCTGAAAAGTCTTTCCAACAATCAGTTCAAGCTAGGCTATACCTATCTGTATGATCTTCCCACCCCCGGATTACCCGGCCCGGCTATCCGCTTGGAGGAGGGAAAGCCAATCGGCTCCTTTTTCGGTTGGCGCTATGCCGGAACCGACGCCGAGGGTAATATCTTGGTATGGAGCAAAGACGGGAGAAAGATCCCGACCACGGAACGAACCGAGGAAGACAAGAATTTTATCGGCAACGGCGTACCGAAAGTGCAGCTCTCTTTCAGCCATACGTTTACTTGGAAGAATTTTGATTTACGATTGTTTTTCACCTCTTGGCTGGGGTACGACCTGTTGAATCTGAAACAAATGTACTACGGGCTACAAAACGTACCGGTTACCAATCTTTTAGAAGACGCTTATACCCGTAACGACGCCATCAAGGGAGACAAGATCTATTGCGATTATTTTCTGGAGAACGGTAATTTCCTGAAATTAGAAGAATTGACCTTGGGATATAAAATTCCTCTCCCAGACAATAAATGGATTCAATCGTTACGCTGCTATTTCTCGGTAAATAATGTATTTACACTTACCGGATATACCGGAGGCGATCCCGCTAATATCAACGTGAATGGCGTAGAACCCGGTATCGAGACCACTTCCATCTATCCTGTAGCCCGTACCTTCACGCTGGGATTATCCGTCCAATTCTAAAGACCTCCACTGCAAGCCGGGTTGCAGTAACACAACCCGCAAGGCTCTATCCGGGAAACCTGTAGTCAATATTTATTTTGTACGAAAAGCAAGCGCAAAAGGAACAACCTAATCAGTTAATCCCTAACTTTGTGAGCCTAAACAGTAGAAAACATGGTACAAAGATTCGATTACTTAGTGATAGGCTCAGGAATCGCCGGTATGAGTTTCGCTCTGAAAGTAGCCAATGAAGGCAAGAGCGTAGCACTTATCTGTAAAGCCGGACAAGAAGAAGCCAACACATATTTCGCGCAAGGAGGTATCGCTTCCGTAACCAACTTGAAAGTAGATAATTTCGAGAAGCACATAGAAGACACGATGATCGCCGGCGACTGGATCAGTGACCGGGCAGCCGTGGAGAAAGTCGTGCGCGAGGCCCCTGCCCAGATCGAGGCGCTTATCCGATGGGGAGTTAATTTCGATAAGAAAGAAAGCGGAGAATTCGATCTGCATAAAGAAGGAGGACACTCCGAGTTTCGTATCCTGCACCATGCCGACAATACGGGAGCCGAGATACAGACGAGCTTGATAGAAACGGTAAACAACCATCCCAACATCGCCGTATTCACGAACCATTATGCGGTAGAGATTATCACCCAGCACCATATGGGCATTATCGTCACCCGCCATACCCCCGGTATCAAATGTTTCGGTGCCTATGTATTGAACGAGGATACGGGCGAGGTACATACTTTCTTGTCAAAGATAACCGTTATGGCGACAGGCGGTTGCGAGGCCGTTTACCGGAATACGACAAACCCGCTGGTAGCTACCGGAGACGGTATCGCCATGGTTTACCGCGCGAAAGGCTCCGTAAAAGATATGGAGTTTATCCAGTTCCACCCGACCGCCTTGTATCATCCGGGCGACCGTCCCTCTTTCCTCATCACCGAGGCGATGCGCGGATATGGAGCTGTATTGAGAAACCTTGGCGGCGAGGAGTTCATGCATAAATATGATCCCCGTCTTTCCTTGGCTCCCCGTGATATCGTAGCCCGTGCGATCGATAGCGAGATGAAGCAACGGGGTGAAGACCATGTCTATTTGGACGTGACGCACAAAGATCCGGAAGAGACGAAGAAACACTTCCCCAATATCTATAAGAAATGCCTCAGCTTAGGGATCGATATCACGAAAGATTACATCCCGGTAGCCCCTGCGGCCCATTATTTATGTGGAGGTATCAAGGTAGACTTAAACGGGCAATCCAGCATCCGTCGCCTATATGCGATCGGAGAATGTTCTTGTACCGGCCTGCACGGTGGTAACCGCTTAGCTTCAAACTCATTGATCGAGGCAGTTGTATATGCCGACGCCGCGGCAAAACACTCATTAAGCGTCATGGATCGCTATGAGTTTAACCAAGATGTACCGGAATGGAACGATGAGGGAACGATCACCAATGAAGAGCGTGTATTGATCACTCAAAGCATGAAAGAGGTAAACCAGATCATGGAAGCGTATGTAGGTATCGTTCGTAGTAACACACGTTTGATCCGTGCGTGGAACCGTTTGGATATTTTATATGAGGAGACAGAGAGCCTTTTCAAACGTTGTAAGGCATCCCGTGAATTATGTGAGTTGCGTAATATGATCAATGTAGGTTATTTGATCACTCGTCAAGCGATGGAACGGAAAGAGAGCCGGGGATTACATTATACGATTGATTATCCGCCGGTTAAATAATTGAAAATTGAGAATTGAAAATTGAGAATTACTAACTATGTTAATTCTCAATTTTCAATTCTCAACTTTTAATTATCAATAGTTCTGTTTCATCGGTTCGAAATAAGCTTGCGGATGAGCGCATGCCGGACAGTTAACCGGAGCTTTCTTGCCCTCGAATACGAAACCACAGTTGCGACATTGCCACAAGATAGCCTCAGCTTTCTCAAATACCGTACCTGTTTCTACATTATTCAATAACTTACGGTAACGATTCTCATGCTCTGCCTCTACCTTAGCGATCATCTTGAAAGCTACAGCGATAGCGGGGAAACCTTCTTCCTCTGCGATCTTAGCGAACTCAGGATACAATTCAGCCCTCCTCATTCTCACCAGCTGCCGCGGCTGCCAAGTTCTCAGCGGTTGTTCCGATTACGCCCGCAGGATAAGAAGCGGTAATCTCAACCATTCCACCTTCCAAGAATTTAAAGAAACGTTTAGCGTGTTCCTTCTCTTGCTCGGCTGTTTCCATGAAAACACCTGCGATTTGCTCGTAACCTTCTTTCTTGGCTACGCTAGCGAAAAATGTGTAACGACTTCTTGCCTGAGATTCTCCGGCGAATGATTTCAATAAATTCTGCTCGGTACGTGTACCTTTAATACTTTTTTCCATAATGCTAATTTTATGTAGTAAATTAATGAGTCTGTTTTGTATATCGTTTTTCTTATGACCGATCAAAAGTAAGAATTTGTTTCCAAACATCGATTACGCAAACATTAAATAATATCTATCTCCCGATAGATATCACTTATTTATCAAGGAGCAACTTCTCTACCTTTATATTATGAAACAACAAATCCTCCTAAATTGTTTACACAAAATCGGAATGCGTCTTTAGATTTTTTGCATCTTCTTTATTTTATTAACTTTGCATCCTCAAATCAAACAGGCAAGAAGAAAAATGAAGAACAAATTTGATTTTCAGCCCAAGCTCTTTACGGCGCTGAGAAATTATTCCAAAGAGAGGTTCATGACGGATCTCATGGCGGGTATAATTGTCGGCATAGTTGCCCTACCACTCGCCATCGCTTTTGGTATCGCCTCCGGGGTAAGTCCGGAAAAAGGATTGATCACGGCTATTATCGGTGGATTCATTGTCTCCCTTTTAGGAGGCTGCAACGTACAGATCGGCGGACCTACCGGAGCGTTTATCGTGATCGTTTATGGCATTATACAGAACTTCGGTATCGAAGGGCTTGCCATCGCTACCGTCATAGCGGGTATTATTCTGGTATTGATGGGCGTGTTGAAGCTCGGTACCGTGATTAAGTTTATCCCCTACCCGATTGTCGTAGGTTTCACGAGTGGTATCGCTATCACTATCTTCACGACACAAATGAAAGACTTATTTGGATTGACTATGGATAAAGTCCCCGCCGATTTCATCTCTAAATGGATCGCATATTTCGGGGCGTTCGATACGGTTAACCCTTGGGCATTCGTTATCGGTATCATTAGTATCCTGATCATTACGTTAAGCCCGAGGCTAACGAAGAAAATTCCGGGTTCCTTGATCGCTATCGTCATCATGACGATCGTTGTTTACATTATGCGTAATCATTTGGGTATTACAGGTATCGAGACGATTGGAGACCGGTTTACTATTAACGCTTCCTTGCCAGCCCCGGCTCCGATCACGTTTAATATGGAAACTATCAACTTATTGCTTCCCTCCGCCTTTACGATCGCTATCCTCGGGGCTATCGAGTCTTTATTATCCGCTACGGTAGCGGATGGTGTGACAGGCGACAAGCATAATTCGAATACGGAACTAATCGCCCAAGGCGCGGCGAATATCATCGTTCCTATTTTTGGCGGTATTCCCGTGACCGGCGCCATCGCCCGCACAATGACCAATATAAATAATGGTGGACGAACTCCGGTTGCCGGTATTATTCACGCCATCGTATTATTATTGATCTTGCTTTTCCTCGGACCGCTTACCAAACACATTCCAATGGCTTGTCTGGCTGGCGTATTGATCATCGTATCCTATAATATGAGTGAGTGGCGTACGTTCCGTTCCTTGATGAAAAACCCGAAAAGCGACGTATCCGTCTTGTTGGTGACTTTCTTCCTGACGGTTATCTTTGATCTTACGATCGCTATCGAGATCGGTCTTTTGATCGCCATGTTATTCTTTATGCGCCGTGTGGCCGAGACCACGCATGTATCCGTCACCACGGATGAGATCGATCTTTCCGACGAGGGCGAGATTCATCATGACGAGGAAGTCCTCTCCCTGCCTAAAGGTGTAGAGGTATACGAGATCGATGGTCCGTTCTTTTTCGGCGTAGCGAATAAGTTCGACGGCATCATGAAAAGTATGGGAGATAAACCGAAAGTCCGCATCATCCGTATGCGTAAGGTTTCGTTCATAGATTCTACCGGTCTGCATAACTTGGAAAGTCTTTTCCGTCTTTCCGAGGCAGAGCATATCCATATGATACTTTCCGGGGTCAATGAACATGTACATCGTGTATTAACAAAATCCGGATTCGATAAGAAGATTGGCGCAGAAAATATTTGCAGTAATATCAATGAGGCAGTAGAGAAAGCGAAAGCTGCCGTACAAGACTAAGATACTATCAGACAGTGGGAGACGCAGCATGCTGCGTCTCTACAACTGGATATTTATTCCGGTAAATAATACCAGTCCTCTGGTAAGACAGCTTCCTTTATTTTACGGCAGGAAACCCCGACCTCCAAGGCCTCGCCCATATAATCCTCGAAATACAAAACACGTAATTCGTGGAAACCAGCGTCTAACGCTACCTTTCCTTTCGCTATACGAGCATTATGAGAGCCATCATTATCAACAATAGCTTTACCGTCTATAAATAGTTTGGAACCATCATCCGAATACGTATAAAAGCGATATACACCTTTTTCAGGGATATTTATCAACGTACGGAACTCATAAGCGAAATGATCCTTGGCCGGAGCCTCCTGAATAGAGATATTTTTCATCGTACCCTCTTTCACTTTTGTCCCGGAAGCGATCTGATCCGTATGTTTAAATTTACCTTCATAATAGGTATAAGCTACCCCGTGCTTTTTAGGTTTTACCGTTTTGGCGGGTAAGAATTCCATCGTTTCCTCATCCTTAGAGGTCAGGCCAGATGGATAATAATACGTATATTCCTTTCCGGACGGGGTACGAATCCATGAATCAAACTCAAACTTGCCTTCACGCAATTCAATGATACGGCCACCCGCTCGAAATCTCCATAAGCGTCCCATCCGGATACACGCCCGAAAGCTAGCCCCACATTATATAACATTCCTATATAATCGTTATCATGATCGTGCCCGGCGAAAGTAGCCATCACATCCTTCATTTCCACCAAGGAAGCGAAGAAGCCCGTGTTGATCTTGGGAGAGGCGATTCCCTCTTCTTTCTGTCCTAATGTAGTCTCCGCCCCAACGATCTCATTATATTCCAGCAGAGGAATATGAAAAAAAGCCAAGGCTGGCAACGGTTTGCCGCCATTTTCCTTGGTATAGCGCATACTTTGCTCACGATACCAATGGATCTGGTCGAAATGAATCCAATCATACGTGCCATAATCCTTCAGCGTAGGATAATCGTTGGAGTCGATACAATACAATAAGGCCGCCGGTTTCTTTCCGTCCGAACTGTAGACCGGTACCACATAGTTTCCGGCTCCATGGATATCACCCGGTCCCTTCTCGCCCATAAAATAAGGTGATTTACTAAGCATGGCATAAATCTCGTCCTTGGGGACGATCTCCGCATCATGATTTCCCATCATGACCGTAAACGGTATCTTGGCCTCCTCAAAGATCCCGATCACTGACTTCCATCCTTCCAAACCGGGGCTTGCTGTCACCACGTCGCCCGTCAGCATTGCCACATCCGGATTCTCCGCCTTTAATACGGATTGTATCGTAGCGACTGTCTTAGCGCATTTAGATGATTTCTGATCCCAATGAATGTCTGTAAATTGGACGATCTTGAATTTCCCATCCTTGAAAGCAAGCTGTTTTTGAGCGAATAAGCTCATCGGGGCGCAAAAGCACAACAAGGCGATCGCTAATAAAAAAGTCTTTTTCATGTTCTTCGATTTAGTAATTGGGGGCTAAGTTATAAAAAAAAGAGAGCGATGTATAAAAACAGGCTCTCTTCCTTATGTTAAATGCCACAATGAAACCCTTGCTGTCAAACAAAAGCTATATACATATCCGCAAGCCGGGTTTTCCTGTCAAAATGCGGGATCTCTTTTACTATTTTCTCACAATCCTCAAGGCTCATTCCTCCTTTAGGTTCCCCCCAGTACCAAAGTTTAGGGGTATTCTGTTTTTTACTTGTTGACTCCATAATTCTCGTTGTTTTTATCGTAAGACAGGAAACGCTCAAATACCCCTATCCTCAAAATATATAAAAGATTAAAATAATGTGAATTTATATCCAACCGACAACCCCAATTTCAAATCCCGGTCATTGACACAATTCTGGAAATAGTTCACTCCCACATAAAATCTTTTTACCTCTATACCGGCCGCCGCCGTAGCTCCCAGATTCCAATATTCACCACTACCGGTGTAAGCACCCGCATTTAATCGGAGATTCACTTTATCGCTCAACGGAATATGAAAAGAAGCATACACGGGTACAAAAAAATCAATATTCCAATCATCTCCATATGAAAACGAATTCCCCGCGGTATGCAACAACAATCCCGTTTGTATAGAAAACAACCGTGATTGCGGAAAGTTTATATACGCCCCGGTTTGAAGTCCCCATCCATCTCCTCCTAATATACCGGTACGAGCCTCTATATCAGTTGCCTGCGATCGGCCAAAAAATAAAAGCAATATCAACAGAACAAATAACTTCTTCATTACTTACAAGGTATTAAAATTAATATTTAGACTGAATAAAAGTTCGACATATCATGATATAGAACTCCCATTCAATCTAAATATTGCTTCTATATCATTATTCGGCTCCAAGTTAGTGTATTCCGAATATAGCATCTTTATGACGATCGAATCTTCCGAATTCTCTATATTATATAGGATGCCTTCCATCTTCCCTTCAATATAAGGGGTACCACTTCCCTCATGAAAACGAATACTATCCACTTGTATCCGAAATGAAGATTTCAGTGGATGATACACTATTTTAGCGTCATCTTTCGTGATCCTAACAGTAGATTCTATCTCTTCATTCAATAATTTACCCTTATCGATCAGATATTCTCCTTCTCTCAATGGAATCAATGAGATCCTCAGCATAGGATAAGGATAGTCAGAGATATGCACTCCTAATGGTATCTCCCAATAGAAACCGCTTAAATCGGTATTTACCTCCTGCCAAAAATTTCCATGATCAATAAAAGAATGAGAGTTCGACTGATTAGCTATAGAAATATCTTGACTATTCACCTTTCCTTCAAAGTACCCCAAATAGTAAGGAGTTTCTTCAAAAGAAGTATCCTCATCCTTGTCACAAGAAACGAATGAGAATAGTAAAAGAATGAATAAAGAAAAGATGAAACCTGCCATCATTCCTTTTTTAGCTTCATCCCAGTAAAGCATAGAGATATTCCGTTTTTCAGTTGTTGATTCCATAATGACTATTGTTTTCTTATAAGACAGGAAACCATCAAATACCCCTATCCTCAATGTATATAAAAGATCACAATAAAGTAAACCGTATTTTATTATTTCTATTTTACACAAAAAGACATTAATTATATTTTTACATATAGCCTATTACAATATATTCACTACATTTGAAATATTAATCAACATAAAATATAAGCCATGCAAAAATCATCATTTAATAAACTTAGCATTTTACTATTTATTATAGTAATTCTATCTTCTTGTAATAAAGATAATGGCATAGAAGAGATTAGTGAATCATATATTGAAATAAAAGTGCTTAGAATTAGCAAAGATAACACAAAAACACCTATTTATAATGCAATAGCATACATTTATTATGATATAGCACCTATTGATCTCGCAAATTACACAGATAAAGGGAATGGTATATACTCTAATGGTAAAAATACAATTATACCTAATCAAGTAAAAAGAACAAATATAGATGGCTATCTAGAAATAAAACCAGAAGAAACTATTCATTCTATTACAGTTTTCATCCATGACACTAATAGTAATATGATTTCTCACTCATATTGGTCAAACCGTCAAAATCAAATAAAAGAAACTATTACATTTTATTACTAATTATATTTAAGATATGAAGTAAATAGTTATTTATAAACTATTTACTTCATATTTAGCTTATTCATAACAATAACATCCCCCAATTCATCATTACCCAATGTAAATGTTTTTTCAAATGTAGTCGTAATTGTCTTTTTCGCACTTGCACCAAATTTCAATCCTACTTTTTCAAAAACTCCTTTTACAGGATTAAGTTCAAAATTTCCTGCAAATTCAGCAGTAGTTTGGCTAAGCGTCCTTTGAGTTTCTGTACCATCAATTTCTTCTATAGAAATTTTTATTACACAACTAAAATTTTCTATATTCCATTCAAACATAGGTAAATCAAGAGGAACAACTAGGCATTCTTTTACACCATCAACTTTAGAATTACCTCCTCCTATATCTTTGTAAGATACTCTAAATAGATCTTCTGGTTTTACGCCAAAAGAAAAAGTTTGTTCTGTCCCTATAGGACTTTTTGTTCCAACATATACTTTAACTAAAAAATCAAATTTACCATCAGTCCAAGGAGTAGCTTTATAAGATTGCCTAGGATTAAATATTTGATCATAATCTAACTGTGCATCTCCTGTTTGATCTGATATCTTTTGGAAAGCTATATTTGGATCCCCTTTCATTTGGAAAGAATATAGTGTTTCTTTATAATCATAAACAAATACACCTTTATCTGAACCTGGAACCATATCATAATATATATAGTCCCTATGCCATCCATCCTTATTTTTATAAATATTATATGCATCAACTGATTTTTGTAATCTATCTTTCATACTTTTATTTACATTTCGAGATCTTAAAATGTTTTTTTGTTTCATATTATTAAAAGATTCTCCAAGAAAAGAATAAGTTATTCCCGATTTAGAAGAAAAAGTAAAATTAGTACTACTAAAATTACTTCTAGACAAATTACTATATTCATTCGCTACGATTCTTTCATTATCCTTTAATACAACAATAGGATACATAGGAATGAGATCTGATTTTATAATTTTTTCTTCCCCATCCTTATCATATATAGGAACATCGTTACTGATACAAGTTCTAACAGCAACAATTGGTATTTCTTTATCAGTATTCCAAAGAGCAGCAGAGAACGAATTCTTAGGTAATTCTGGAACAAAAATTGTTAGAGTAGGAAACTTTTCATTAATAGATAATAATTTATCCATTTCAATATATTTCCCTATATACTGTTCAAATGTAATATTATCTTCCAGCATCTCATCTTTTACTAATTGATAAAGAACATCATAATCATTATCAATCATTTTTAAAGCCTCGTTTTTAATCAAATTTCTAGCCATTAGGCTTTCATTAAAAACTTTTGATAATGCTTTAGCAAAATCTTTTTTCAAAACTAAGTCTTTATTCATTAGAAGAGAATCATGAATAGAAATTTCTATATTATTTGTAGATAATATATCATTTCTTTCCATCACTAAATCATCATTACAAGATGATATAAAAACTAAGCAAATAAATAATAAATACACCTTTTTCATAATACTACTTTTTAAAAGGTAAAACAATAGAAAATTATATTTTTACTCCTATATCATTTACAAATACAAAAGTTTAAATTTAAAAATCCCCAAATACATGATTATAATCATTCATTATATGTAATACTCCTTTTTCTTGATCTCTTACTTTTAGAGGTATTACTAAATATGGCATAGTACTCGTTTGTACCTTTTCATTATAGATCACTTCTCCCGTAGAACTAGTGACGATAACACATACATCACCAAGATCCTCGTGAAAGTTTACTATCAGTTCTCTATTAGCCTCCTCAATCGATGCATCCATTGGCAAACCTATTGGAATGGATTTTTTCTTATGTTCCCATTTACCATGTAGATCTATAGGCTTACCCCAGCATGGCATAGCCCATAATAAAGCTATTGCCGCTAATAACAATTTAAGCTGTCTCATTTCGTTTTTATTTTTTCAACGTAAAGATCAAGCCTATAGAAGAAACAAGCAAATATAACGCTAAATAATAAGCGACAAACGAAATTCATAATCAACTAATATTTAATTGATTATAAATCAACTAGCAGGACAAAGGGTAAAGCCAATATTAATAGAAGCTATTGTTTATCAATCTATTGTACACTATTAATAAGATAAGCACATAAATCAAGCTCTTTCGCTATGATTCCCAGCCTTTGGCATACACGCTGCCGACGCTTGTTTACCGAATCCGGCTGGATATGTAACAGGATAGATTCACCTATCGAATCCAAACCCAACAAGCTCAAATAACAATAACGCAATTCGGCGGCAGATAAATTAAACGCAGCGAGTCGATCCGCTAAAAAAGGATAAACCTCATTCACTTGCGTAATAATATTTTGCCAGTCTTTTTCTGATAGTGGAGATTTGGTAGCTCCCGGTACTACTTTTTGGGATAGCTTGATTACTTTCTTGGCTATAGCGGATGATAAGAATAGATCCTTACGCCGTTCCGCTATCCGAAGGACGAGGGTTTCCTCTTCTTTTTTTATTTGTTCATATTCTTTCTCCAGTTTCTCTCTTGAATCAAGTTCATTCAGTTTTTCATTTTTTTCAGACAATTGAATAGATAAAGCCTCTAATCTATCTTGTTTGTTACGTAAATTATCCCGTAGTCTGAATAATTCATTACTCTTATTCGACAAATCGATTTCCTGCTTAAGAAGTCTTTTATTTTTTCTATCAATTCGTATTTGAAAGACCCATAATAATATTAAAAGAATAGATACAGATATTACCCAATAGATAAAATACTTTTGTTTATCCGATTTTAATCGCATATTTTCCAATGATATTTTTAAATGCTCATATTCCTTTTCTATTTTTATTATGTTTTCCCTATTTCGTATCGTCAAGATCGAATCTGAGGCACTGTTATATTCATCCAAGTAAAACCAAGCCTTTTCCCAATTACCCTCCGCTTTCTCTAACAAAGAATAACCATAAAGTACCGAAAAACGGATCATATCATTAAAACTAGGTACACTTGCTTTCTCCAAACAAATACGTGCATTCTTAAAATCGCCTTCTTCTATATATATACCAGCCAATGTCCTGTAACTTGGTGCGTCATCAAAATCTGACATATTGACATTTTTCCACAAATACAATTTAGCTAACTCTTTATTACCTAACATATTATAAATATTTCCTATTCCATTATATATAGTCCCTATATCAGAAGAGCCACCTACTTCAACTATAATAGTATCCGCTTTCAACAAAAAAATTAACGCTATATCCAAAGAATCCGAAAACGCATACATTCTTCCCACATCCCGCAAGGCGAAAGCCGAACTTCGCATATTACCCGCTTTTCGAAAATAAGATTCCGCTTCCTTGTATTTGTCCTTTCCTAACAGATAATCACCCTCGAAATCATACAGATCTCCCATATAGCTACAAATATATCAGGCTTGATTATAGTCTTCACAACGTAAAGCGATATCCAAAGCCTGCAAATAAACTTTCATAGCCTTCTCATTCTCCTTATCTTCCACATACGAACGCCCTAGGTACAAACCTATTTTCGCTTGTTCTTGCTTCGTCCCATGATCCTCATAATAGGCTTGCGCACGTAGCAATTGTTGCACATAGGGCAGATCCGTGTACAGCGTATCCGCTACTCTACCATACAGCATACACCAACGAGCCAATAATTTATCACTCAAATTATCGGGCACGGCTATGCTATCTAATAGGATAAGGGAACTATCCGGATCGGATTTCAACAAGGATTCCGCACGATCGATTAGGTATGTGGCATCGCTTTCATCTCGACAACATATAAATGAGAGTGTGGATAATAACGATATCAAAATAAGTAAATGCCTCATTGGTTCCTATCTTTAGATTCTATACGCAAGATAGGCATATTTTTTATCAAACCTTAAAGAATAATTGATTATTAGGCTTATTGTATAAAATTCTTATCGCTTGGATATCTCCATCATATTTTTGGAAAAACACGTACGTGTTTTCATAAATTCTCTTACGTGTTTTTAAAAAAAGACGTACGTGTTTTTCCGAAAACATGTATGTGTTTTTATATGTTTGATTATCAGTATACTAAAAACAGTATTCCCAAAGGCAGGGATATTGTAGGAAATTCCATTATCTTTGGACTTTCATTGGTAACTTTTTAATCTACTATCGATATGGCACAACAATCCGGAAGATTGCTATCCCTCGACGTGATGAGGGGAATTACGATTGCGGGGATGATTTTGGTAAACAACCCCGGGTCATGGAAGTATGTATATACGCCTTTAGAGCATGCACGTTGGAACGGCCTCACTCCCACCGATTTGATATTTCCGTTCTTTATGTTCATCATGGGGGTCTCCATGTTTTTCTCACTTCGGAAATATAACTTCAAGCTGTCCAAAGAGAGCGTGACGAAAGTATTGAGACGCACGGTATTGATATTCCTCGTGGGATTAGGGCTGAATCTGTTCGGGCATGTTTGCTACAATGGATTTACCGATTTCCAGAATTTACGTATCCTTGGGGTGATGCAAAGGTTGGCGCTGGCATACGGCTTCGGGTCGTTGATAGGATTAGCGATTAATCATAAGTATATTTTGCAGGTAGCCGCTGGTATATTGATATTTTACTGGGCATTACTAGGTTTCACGCATAGTATGGAAATGTCGGAGGATAGCATTATAGCGATCGTGGACAGAACTTTATTCGGTACATCGCATATGTATCACGATGATATGGCAGATGGTACACGGATCGCCTTTGATCCGGAAGGGCTCTTGAGCTGCATCGGTAGCATAGCGCATGTATTACTCGGTTTCTACGTAGGAAAGGTAATACAGGATTGTAAAAAGAACAATGAGTTGATTATCCGTAATATCTTCATTTTCGGTACGATTATTCTTTTTGTCGGTTTCTTGCTAAGCTATGGTTGCCCTATCAATAAAAAGATATGGAGTAGCACGTTCGTCTTGGTAACTTGCGGATTCGCCTCCTTATTTCTCGCTTTATTAATCTGGATCATCGATATAAACGGGAAGAAGAAATGGACGTTATTCTTTGAGTCGTTCGGTATCAACCCGTTGTATCTGTATGTACAAGGGGATATATTGGCCGTATTGCTGGGAATGAGCGGTATCTCCGCCTTTATGTATATGGATCTGTTCAGGCCGATATTCGGCGATTTCGGAGGATCGCTGGCTTGGGCTATCTTCTTCGTGGTATTAAACTGGATACCGGGATATTTCTTGTATAAGAAGAAGATTTATATCAAGTTATAAAGAAAAGAATAACGCAAAAAATCCAATCACTCTCCTATTCATATCGGAGAATGGTTGGATTTTTTTATAGGTATCAGCCTAGCTGGCTAGTTCACGTTATACCCGGAGATAACTACCTTCGGAGCCTCGCCTCTCGTATCAACGTCTTTCCAGTGGATGTTGATCTCTTTCTTCTCGCCCGGAAGCAAGGAGAAATAGTTGTCGCTATAGAACATCGGGAGGAATTGCTGTCCATCCTTCTCTCCGATTACATTCACACGGATCATCAGAGCTGGTGTGGATGAGGTGTTCTCCAAGGTAGCGGTAGCGGTCCAAGTACCGTCATTACCCTTATTAGTTGTCACGTTGGATTGTAAAGTAACCTTTGGCATCTCACGCAAAGCTTGGTAGTTACTTTCCTCTACACCACGCAGATAGAAGTTATCCGATACGATCTTGCCATTCTCTGTCAACGTCAACTTGACGAAATGAGCGCTGGACACACTAGCTGGGAAATCCAGTTTCATACATTTGTTGGTAGTATCTTCTTTACTATCCACGGAAACCTCGTTTTCCCATGAAATAGAACCGTCCATATTGATGATTTGAGCCTTTGCCATCAAACCATTACGTAAACCGGCACTATAGTTCACTACCTCGATCTCGTCCGTAACCGGATTCCATTGAATATGCAGAGGCTCGGAGGCCTTCTTGCAACCAAAGTAAGCGGCGGTAGGCTCGAAATAATAATCGTAAGTCTGCCATACCATAGAAGGCCATGCCGGATGCGTCATCCACAGCAATAATCCCTTACGGTTCAAGCTTCTCGATTCGAACATACCACGGTAACCATCATAGTTTACCCACTGAGCCAGCTCGGCGAATTCCTTGGCGTTGTTCGGCTTACCGAAGCCCTTTTCGATGATAGCGTTGAAAGAAGCGCAAGACTGGGCGCCTTCCATCGTATAATCATGTTGCCCCCATTGAGCGTTTTGCGGCCAAAGCGCTTCCGGAGAGAAAGTACGAACCAAGCTCTCGTAATTCATCACGTTGGGCATACCCCGCTCACTATGGAACTTATCACTACCATTCTTCAAGCTAAAGTATTCTTTAACAGGAAGCGCACGGTACGGGCCATGGCCACTTACCACCTCATCCGCCGAGCTGGAGATATAATGTAAGCCCGGATGATCCTCTTTCACGATACGGCGTAAAGCCTTGTCGATCTGCTCCGGCGGGAAGCCCTCGTTGCGCCCGCAATAAATACCGATAGAGGCATGGTTACGGAAACGTTTCACATAATCCTCTGCGTTGGCGATAAACATCTCCGGATCATAAGGATCGGGTCCGTCGGAAGGATTCGCCAACCAGAAATCTTGCCAGATCATGATACCATGACGGTCGCAAGCCTCATATAATTCTTTATCGCCAATCTGTCCTACCCAGTTACGCATCATCGTAAAGTTCATATCGGCATGGTAAGCCACGGCGATATCGTACTCACGACCCCGGTAATTCAGATTAGACTCACCGAATCCCCAGTTACCGCCACGGCCGATAAAACGACGACCATTGATAAAGAGACTCAAGATACTATTATTCTCATTGAAGGTCATTTGTCGGATACCTACCTTGAAATCCTCAGAGTCGGATACCTTATCACCTACCTTAAAGGTGAAATTAGCGTCGTATAAATAAGGAGATCCGTACCCTTTAGGCCACCATAAACGTGGATTCTGAACCTTCAATTGGCTAAAGGTATTCGGGTCGAAAGCAACGCTCTTCTCCTCGTTGGCGGCCAATTCCACCGGTTGCTCGAAAGTGATATCACCGATCTTTCCTGTCAATATACCCTTCACGGGAGCGGCATCATGGTTCTTCACTATCACTTCCGGAGTCAAGGTAGCGGAAGTCGTATCCGGCAACGGTAACACAACCTGTACGAACGGGTCTTGAATCGTTACCTTGCCTGTAGAAGTCAAGTACACATCATCCCAAATACCGATATTACGACCACGGATCGTCGAGATCCAATCCCAACCGATCGAAGCGTGGAAGGTCGGGTTATCAGCGCCTAAGATACCACCGTTGAAATCCGTATTCTTCTCACATTTCTCCTTGATAGCGCCGATATGCTCATTCTTGATGATCTCCACCACGACAACGTTCTTACCCGGTACGACCCTGTCTGTAACGTCAAATACACCTCGGATAAACGCTCCCTCGATACGGCCGATCTTGTTACCGTTTAAATATACATTCGCTTTCCAGTTGATACCATCGAAATTCAAGAACAAACGATCTTGCTTGAATCCTTCGGGTACCTCAAACTCATCCCTATACCAGAAATTAGAGTTGAAGA
>SCPO01000278.1_pt1 | contig 24293 bp, 47 predicted proteins | sample 6106821 | NCBI WGS metagenome assembly SCPO01 (sample SAMN10720448, study PRJNA508395) | human gut metagenome | isolation source: Participant 2 stool, 0 month | host: Homo sapiens | collected 2017 | reverse complement strand
CAAATTGCTTAAAATTATAAAATTATTGCGATTATTTGTGCATGATTATACCTTTAAATTGTACATATATGCATAGGTTGTGCAATTATTACAATATCTCAAAATTCATGTCGAGCAGAGATCATACTCCTCCCACTAAGATGAATCTGTATTATCCACCATCCAAAAGCGGAAGTCTTATCTGACTGAGAAAATATGGCGGCACAGTTTTCTCTTCTGTGCCGCCATACCTATACAGTTCTATTTTCAGTCTGCCTTTCACTTATCTTTATTTCTGCGTTTTCTCCAACAATGTATCCGTGACTCTCTCACTGAACTCCCTTATCCTGTCTTCGATCCCCGGCAGCTTCATCGCCGCTCCGGCGTTGTTCGCCGTCTCCATCATACAGAAGTTGCCCGGGAGATAGAACGTCTTGTTCATGTTTAACGCCGTGACGAGCTGACCGGCGAGGAGATCCTCCCGAATATCCGGATACGATGATCGCAAACAGCGCCTTATCGTAAAATCTCGTTGTACGGAACAACGCCGTCAGCCGGTTGATGAAGGCCGTCATATTGGCCGAGCGCATCATTATAGTTTGGACAGAGAGCAGGATCGCGTCCGCCCTTGACCGCCGGATAGATTGCTTCCACCATGGCTCCGCCGTAGAAACACTTTCCTGTTCACCAAAATGCAGACACATCTGATACGGGCATCGAGCAGTCCACAAGCGTACCGTTCCGCAGGTTGACCTCCTGGATCTTGATCCGATCATCCAGTTGTTCCTTCACCTTCTGCCAGATCGCCAGCGTATTGGACGTTCTATGGTTGGAAGCGTGGAGCACCAGCAGATGTGCTTCTTTCTTCGGCTCCCACTCTGTCTCCAGGATCTCATGAGCCAGGATCTGCGCACTCTTTTATAGGCACCGAACCGGTCCGTGTTCATGTTCGCAGCCTGGATCAGATAGTTGTCGAGAGGCAGTTCCTTCCACCAGCGGCCGTCCGACAAACGCGCAGCCGGCACGGTTCGCCGCGACCGCCAGCTCCCGCGCCGTCGCTTTCGTGTAAAATTCACTCTCCGCATCGATGATCATGCCGCCGACAGCACCGGAAAGGACCTGTTCACCGCCGCGCAGCCAGGCGGGACTTCATAGTAACCGCGGTTGATGCCGTTTTTCCGAGCGGAACTGCGAACAGGAGCCGCCGTCCCGGTATCTTTCCGGGTCCTGTTCCAGGAGATCCATGTTCTCCACGATCTCTGCATCGATCCGTCCAGTGCCGCCTCTAAAACCTCATCCAGCCGCGCCCGCTCTTTCTCCGAACCACGTTTTGCGGGTACAATACAAGTAATCCGTCGTTCTCCATGATGTCTCACTCTCCTATAAAGAAACAATATGCGTTCCCCATCCTCTACGATCTTCGCCAGGTTCTCCGCCGCAAATTCGATCATCTCGTACAGCTTTTCCGGCAGCGCCAGTGCCTCCGTCTCGATTCCATGATCCGTATAGCGGTTCTTCACGCCCATGTAGACGCCGCCGAGGAAGACGGATCCGCAGTGCCACTGTTTTCTCAACGTCATTAAGATCGAGATCGCGCCGGAAGAGAATGCCGGTGCGACAAACGGTTTGTAGCCGATGGCGCGCATGTGAAGGTTTGCGGTGACAGTCAGGTTTGTCAGCTCTTTCGAGAGCTCATCGTTGTAATTTTCGATGGAATCCGCAATGACAAGGTCCTGTCCGTGCGGTCCGAAGGAACGCCCCTCTGTCAGGAACTGTTTGAATCTCGGATCGCGTTTTGCATAATATGCAGCCCGGGCATTCATGACTCCGGAGACCGAATCCCTGGATCTGCTCCGGGAGAAGTCCATCCAGTCATATTCCCGGCCTCATTCTTATTGCTCTCGAAATGCGGTCTTTGCAAGCGGATCGACCGGATCAGATACCGCGCAGAAAAGTCCCAAAGTTCTTCTCTCGCCATCTTCGCGTAATGGCCGATGATCTTGGAGTTATTTTCAAACTGGTACATCCGCACATCCTTGACGCCGGAGCCGACCGGCGGATTCCTTTGACGCGACAAATACGAACACATCGCAGTCAAAGAGATGTTCCGGGGCCACGACATCCACCTCCGGCATCGCGTCGTAGTCCCACGGATATGCGATCTGGTTCTCCTCAAACTCCAGCGAATCGGTCACTTTGTCGGAGATATCGCAGATCCCGATCGAGGAGATCACATCTCCGCCGAGAAGGTGAAGTCCTGTCAAAAGCATGCTTCCGACATCGCCGATCGCTAGAACATGGACACGCTTTTTGCCGTCTTTCGGCTCGTATGCCAGGATTTCCTTAAATTTCGGATGGGATGCGTTGACCGCGCGGAGTGTCCCGGTCTTGATCTGGTCCATGACTTCCTGCGGAGCTCCCGATCTGTCCGTCAGTTGCGGACGCATCCATCTGCTTGTATTTAACCAGCTGACATCATCTTTTTCTGCAAAGAGTTCCGCCGGGTGATCGACAAGAAATGACGCGCGGCGGCTTCCCTGATCTCCGGTAAACAGCCAGGTAAGCTTCGTTCCCGCTGCCGGTTTTCTGTTTTTTCATACGGCAGATTGCCGTGAACGGACGCGCAGAACGCATCCCCGATCTTATAATATGTAACCATTTTATGATGCCCTCTCTATTTTACTATCAACAAGTGAAAACGCTTCGCGAGTTTCATATCTGCAGGCAGAACTCCATTAAGATATCTCTGCCCCGGTCGATGCCGGTGTGTATCTCTGGTTCATAACACCTTCCGTCAACAAGACTTTTTCCTGCAAGTCCGTTTTACAGTCAGTACAGTCAATACACAGACCTACTGGATCGTTACCATAAACTTTCTCATCCTCTGCAGCATCTCCAAATCATTTTCCAGATACACCGATGCCGCGAGATTCTCATCGTACTCCATGCAGCTTCCCTTATCCGGGCAGAGCGGCAGGATGACTGCCTCGGAGAGGCGCGACAGCGTCAGGTTCTTCGCGTACTGTTTCCGGTACTCCGCCTCCAGGACCTGTAAAGATCCCGAATTTCGATACAGCAGGCCGAAAACTCCACCAGTGCCTCCCTGCTGCAGCCGGAGAGCTTCGGTGCATACGGCAGGATCATGTTGATGGACGGCTGAAGTCCCGCAACTTTCATTTCCTCCCGGCGCACCGTGTCACCGCCGATAAACGGGTTACAGCGTCGATTCCACGAACCACTGGCGCACATTCGGCATCGAGTAGATGCTCTCGACCGGCACCTTCAGCTGCTGCATCAGATCCCGCCCGTAGCCGGACAGAACTCCGACAACGACTTTTTGATCGGAATCCCCGTCTCCCCTGAGCTTCGGAACGAGTACCCGGAGACGGTCTGCCTTGTGGACAAGGTCGTCGACCAGGATTACCGGACGGTCGAAGGAACGGATCGTCTCGATCTGACTGTTTAACGGTGAATAATACGGGAACGGCTCGATCGTGTAGCTTTCCAGATCCGGCTCATAGACCTTATCCGTGTGCAGCGTCTTTGTCACCGTATTCGGGACAACTTTTCCTCTGAGGATCTTGCCGAACGGAACGCACATGTTCTTTCCGAGCCGTCTCGGAACGAGGCGGTTCTCGGCACATCGTTCAGCGACGTAATCCTGTCCACAAGGCGGTGATGCATGACTCCGGAGGATAAGGAAAGGACGAGATTTCCCGGATACAGCTTCGTCATCGCGATCTGCAGTTTCTTATGATTCTTCTCGATTGCCCTGAGGACCGCCGGATTGCTGGCAAACGGTTCCTTGATCGTTGTCTCCAGGTTATGCAGGAACATGAGCGGTTCATGCATGTCGACCAGGTAGATCGTCCTCTTGTCATTTTCGTCTGCCAGGTGCGGACGCACAAAGCCTGTCTTTCCAGCGCGTACACGACATGCTTCGCCGCCGTTCCGCGCTCTGCCACGAACAGCGCAAAGCTGTAATTCTTCTCCAGCTCTTTCGCAACGACCTCCACCAGGAGCTGCTGTGCGGCATCCCGGATCATCTCGCTGTCCCCGGTATTCTCCTCTCTCGCGTAGATCCCCGTGATCAGGAGGATCTCCCGGCTGCTCTTTCCGCGCACCAGATTCGCAAGCTCCATGTCCTTTAAGACTCCGTACAGCTCATCATTCCCGATCTCCCTGTAGCTTGCAAAACCGACCGGCCGCTCGCCTTCCACGGTGTTCCTCAGGATCAGCAGGCTGTCGTTCTCCACCTGGATCCTCGTGAAAATCGCCTGGGCATCCGGATGTCCGTAGAGGACGGTATTTCCGAGCTCGTCCAGGACGCATGGTCTCTTCCGGAGGCATTCTCAAAAGCGATCGCTTTCGCTCTCAGGATCGGCTTGAACTCCGGCTCACGCAGGTACATTCCCTTATGGTAAATGTACTCCTGAACAACCGGATCGATCAGGCTGGAAATATCACGGTGGTTATCGATGTTCTCTCGAATCTTTGTGGAGCTGATATCTTCCAGCTCGCGCGGCAGCTCCAGCTGCACGACTTTTCCCCTGATCTCATTGTAGACCTCGGTCGGATGTGCTTCTCCGGCCCGTCGGAATACGATGATGATTGAAGAAATGGATCGAATTTTCTTCCGGCTCTTTCTTATAGGAACTTGCATTGTGGATGACGTCCGATCCGACCACGATGTAGAGTTCCTCATTCGGGAACATTTCCTTCAATCTGCGAAGGTCCGCCGGGTTCGCGATATTGACCGGCGTGTTGTCCGGGAACAGATGCACATAAAATTCATCCGCGATCGACATGTTCTACGATCTGGCGGCGAACTAGATGCGGCTGGGTCTTCTTCGACCAGGAAAATTCGTCCACCGCGAGAAATACCGTAAATCCGAGTTCACGGATCTTTCTGGCGATCTCCTTGTGGGACAGGGTGAACGGATCGAAGGTCCCCGGAAGAATGCCACTTTATTTCGTCATGGTCTCCCACGTCACCGCCGAAGAGCTGGTAGCGGGAGATGAAACGTCCGATGTGAGACAAGGTCGCCGCACGGTAGTAGAGGCTGAGCTCTCCGCCTTTATTCTCATTCAGGAGGAACAGCAGTTTTTCTCTCACATAGAGAACATCCGGTTCTTATCGCGCTCTGCAAGGATCTGGGAGCCGAAAATATGCTGCCCGATCACAAGAAGCGCCTCCTGGCGGACCTGTTCTCTGTAGTTTGCAAGGCAGCTTAAGATCAGTCCCAGGATCTTCATCCTCCGGTCCTCGGCGATCTCATCCGGCTCCTGGAAGCGGACCGGATATCTGGAATAGCACTCCAGAATGATCCCCAGTGTGTCGAGTGCGACGGACACGATCCGCTCATTTCCGTTCGCGAGCAGGATATGCAGGCGCTCAATAATGTCATCGAGCTGTTCCGGCGGAAGCCACAAGGCAAATTCGCCGAGATATTCCGGAATATACTTCGAGAACTCGTACTCGCCGACTTCCAGGCCTTTTAACAGCTCGACCGCGATCTCGTTCCTCTGGTCCGTCGTCAGAAGGTGGGCCAGGCGCAGGAGTGCACGTCCCGCATCGTGGCGGACTCCGACCTGCTCACTGACCTTGATGAGGTTCGAGAAGTGGGCACAGATATGGAGCATGCCTCGTTTTCCATGGTCCACCTGATCTGCCAGCAACTTGATATTGACGGATTTTAAGATCCACGGGTCGCCGATTTCAGGTTTTCAAGGAAGATATCGCTGACCACGTCATGTCCGTACAGGACTTCTCTGTCTGCTCGTATCAAGGCGCAGATTTGTAAAGATCCGGTACTGCAGGAAGAGGAGTGTGATCGTCTTCGGATCGATCTTTCGCCGCATCGCAGGCAAGCCGGTAGCACGCGCTCTCCGGTGTCACCGCCTGCGTCAAAACTTTCAGGACACGGACCGCAGCGATCTGGATCTTCTCATCCTCGTCTTCCATGTGTTCGATCGCGAAACTGATCAGGTTTCTCCAGATGTCCCTCCTTGCTGCTGAGATCGAGCGGCAGGAAAAGATGCAGTCTAAAAGGTAGAAGACCGGATCCCCACGAGGCGGTGTTTTCTGTCAAACCATTTCATAAATACCCCGAACAACTCCCCGGACCTTCTCCGAGCTTCGCTCCATGGCAGACATCATGACAAATTTTAAGGAGTTCTGATCCGGTGCTTCTGCTGTAATGTCAGGCGATAGTCCGGGCATACGAGCTGCGCCATGTATTCTTCCCAGAGCGTCAGAGCCGTCTTGTCATCCGGATCCGGCATGTTTTTCGGAAGTTCTTTCCGGTATCCGGCGTTGAAGTCCGCGAACATTTTTCCGACCAGGGCCGCCGCCTGCCTGCGGATGTCTCCCTCTGTTTAACAGGAGCTCATATAAGAAGCTGATCGTCTGCTCTTTCTGGCGGTGGTTCAGGTGAATCGAATATTCATTGAACATGTTTAAATATGCGCGACATTCTTCCAGTCTTTCTCCCGCGCCGCCTCGAGAATGTTTCCGAACTGGCGCTCGGTGCCGAGCCGGTGCATGACGTCGATGTTGTGCTCGATCCCCAGAATACAAACGAGCGCACCACCTGTTTTCCGGACTGCAGGACGATGTCCACCGGCTTTTCTGCCGGGTCCGGATGGCCTGTGAGGTCCACATCCACGCCTTTTGAACGCATGTAGCGCTCAAATTCGTACAGACGGGAATAAACGACACGGTAGCGGTTCCGTTTCTTTTCATCCACGTTGTCGAGCTTGACAGGATGACGTCGAAGGAATCCTTCAGTGTATAGATCTTCGTGAGTTCTCTTCCGTCCTCGCCGCGCATCTGCTTGACACGGAAGTCCGCATAGATCAGCACCAGGGACTCCACGGAGATGTTGTCAAGCTCCAGATCCCAGGTTGAATGGTTGGCAGCGATATGACCGATCCCTTCCATATGGTAGGCGGTAAACCACTGGTTCGTATAATAATAGTGAAGATACGGAACCCGCTCATTCGGCTTGCAGCCGAATTTGTCGAGATCATGTCCCGCAGCCGCGCCCGAGGTCAGCGTCAGATCGATCGGAACGCCTGCCGCATAAAGTCCCTGGGCTACCGTCATGGCAACATAGTGGACACCCGCGATATGACCGAGTGTCTCGAAAGGCGTCGCCTCACGGTTTAACCGCATCATCTCGTAGACGTACTGGTCGCGGAACTCACGGATAAAGTGCTCATATTCATCCGCACGCTCAAAATGCGCATATTCTTCTTTTGTTAAAAGCGGAAATCATCATATGGATCGAACGGCATCACTTTCCGTTCTTCATCAAAGAAATACTGGAGAACATTTAAGAGTAGAGCGCAGACGGCGCACAGGAGCCGCGGACGCAGAGAATTCATCATCCGGATACAGGATGTGTCACATATTTATAAGTGAAGGAGAGCCAGCCCTCTTCCGGCTCATTTCGAGCTTTTCCATATCTTCCCGGCAGAATTCCAGGATTTCCGCGCAGGAAAAGCGTCTCGTCACCGGAAAGGCTTTCTCGAAGATCACTTCCCAGCGGTCTTTATCAAACAGCTGCTGCATACTGCGGCGGCTGAGGCCGATCTTTTAAAAATTCTTTCTCTGACAGGCGGTTTCCAAGCTCTGTCACAAGATGGCGGATGTGTCTGTTATACATGGAGCTACCTCCGTTTCGTGGGGTTGATGTCTGATTTATGAAAATATGATATAGAAATAGTATAAACACCTCACATTTCATTTTCAAGGAATTTTTGTTCTTCTGTTTTGTAACTTTTTATCACAGATACTTGACTTTCAAAAGTTATGATGTTATTATTTCAGTAACAATTATCATTATTATTGTCTATTTAAATTTAGAAATGATCCAGAAAGGAGGTTTCCCATGAAAGCATTAAAATTCAGCCGCCAGCGTGAGTCCATCCGGGAATGCCTGAAGAACCGCACTGATCATCCTACCGCCGATGCCGTCTATGTGACGATCAGCAAAGACTATCAAAAATCAGTCTGGGGACTGTGTACCGCAATTTAAATCTTCTGGCGGATATGGGCGAGATCCAGCGTTTTTCCAGCGGGGACGGCTCAGAGCACTTTGACTACAATACTGATCCACATTACCATTTTGTATGCAGGACCTGCGGAGCGATCATTGATATGCCTCTCGATCTGGTTCATGATACATCGGATCTTCTCTCCGCCCCGTTTCGGGACGCGTTGACTCCACACTGTTTTCTTTTACGGCGAATGCGAGGACTGTCTGAAAAAAAAGCTAAAATTCAAAAATTCTATTGACATTCGTTGTCAATTAGAATATAATAACGATAACAGTTACTATTATTTTTTAAAAATAACTGTCATCCATGTTGCATCATTTACGATCAGAGATTTTGATACTCCCTGATCCCAGATAATAAATCTTAAAAAGGAGAAAAATACTATGAAGAAATTTGTATGTTCTGTATGTGGTTATGTATGAGGGCGAGGCTGCTCCGGAAAAATGTCCGCAGTGCGGCGCTCCGGCTTCCAAGTTCACTGAGCAGTCCGGCGATATGACATGGGCTTCCGAGCACGTAGTTGGTGTTGCAAAGGGCGTAAGTGAAGATATCCTTGAAGATTTAAGAGCAAACTTCAACGGCGAATGTTCCGAGGTTGGTATGTACCTCGCTATGGCAAGAGTTGCTCACAGAGAAGGTTATCCGGAGATCGGTCTTTACTGGAGAAAGCAGCTTACGAAGAGGCTGAGCACGGCTAAATTCGCAGAGCTTCTCGGCGAAGTTGTTACAGACAGCACCAAGAAGAACCTTGAGATGAGAGTTGAGGCTGAGAACGGCGCAACAGCTGGTAAGACAGACCTAGCTAAGAGAGCAAAAGCCGCTGGTCTTGATGCAATCCATGACACTGTTCACGAGATGGCAAGAGACGAGGCAAGACATGGTAAGGCATTTGCTGGTCTCTTAAAGAGATATTTTGGCTAATTTATAATAAGCGCGTTATAAGAACGTCATGTAACAAGAACCGGTATTCCATCTGCGGATGAGATGCCGGTTCTTTTGTTGGCGCTACGGATCCTGTATCATGCTGTTTTTCATAGTTTTCAGGTTTAACTTTAAAAACTATGCTGTGAATCTATCTTTTATGGTTATAGAGAAAAATGGTAAACTGCCCGACACAAAAGCCGCGCAAGATACAATGTTGGACTTAATATTTCCAATTTGTGAAAAGATTGACAGTGCATGGGCTGAGGAAGTCCATGCACTGTAATAATTCCGGAATCACCGCTTAGGATAATAAGCCGGAATCCTCGGTTATTCAATTGCCGATGTAGTTCACTATTATTGTCATTCTCTACTGATTATTTTTTTACGATCTTCCTGACTTCACCAAGACTCATCCCCTGCTCTCTCGCGATCTTCGCAAGGTCTTCATACTCAAGTTTTCCGCGTTTCACGCCGTAACCTTCCGCGATCTTCTCGCGAACCACGCCATACGGAGTCTCGTGTTCTTTCATGGTTCTTGTAAGAGTATAGCGTCTGCTGATATTTTCACGGATTCCAAGTGTTGTCGTGTGTTTAAAGAGCAATGAGATCATCTTCTCCTTATCTCCGCAGCGGCACATGCAGGTCAGGAGAATGCCCGGGCGGCTCTTTCATGCCGATCGGGATCGTATAGACTTCCAGGGCGCCTGCTGCAAACAGGATCTCCTGAACAAAGCCCAGCGCTTCCGGGGTCATGTCATCGAGATTGCAGGAAACTCTGCTACTCATCTCCGCTCTCTTCCGTCTCACCGAGAAGGACGCGCACACAGTTCGCGCGCTCAAAGTCTTTCTTTCCCATACCATAGCCGATCGCGGATGTCCGCATCACCGGCATTTCCGGAATTCTGTCACGAAATGTTTTAAGAGCGCTGCGCCCGTCGGCGTGCAGAGTTCTCCTCTGATCGTACCGCTGTAGATCGGAAGTCCCTGTAAAATAAAGGCGGTTGCCGGAGCCGGGACCGGCAGAATTCCATGCGCACAGCGGACGTTTCCACTTCCGACATGGATCGGGGATGCGATGGTCTTCTGTGGGGCGATCATATGCATTAAGAGGCAGACTCCGGCGATATCCGCGATCGCGTCCGCAGTGCCGACCTCGTGGAAATGGATCTCCTCGACAGTCTTACCGTGGACGTGGGACTCTGCCTCGGCGATCAAGTGGTAAACCGCAACAACATCCTTTTTGACCTCATCAGGCAGATTTAAATATTCAATAATATGAGAAATCCCGGCCATGCTTGCGTGATGATGCTGTGGGTGGCCGGAATGCTCTTCTGTGTGGATTTCCTCGTGGGTATGAGTGTGATGGAAGTCGTGCTCATCATGGTGGTCATGATCGGGCTGGTGATCATGGTCGTATGCATGTATGTGAGTATTGTCCGCCATATCAGCGGCCATCTCATGGTGATGGACCCTCAGTCTCATGGTGGTGATGGTTCCCCGCCGCTTCGTGGTCGTGGCAATGTTCATGATGGTTATTAGCATGCTCGTGATGCTCTGCGTGGTCGTACATGCTCCTGCAGATCCACATCCACGCTCTCCTCTTCCTCTCCGTGGATCGTTACCTTCATATGCGTTCCGGTGATCCCGCACTACAGCCGGTTCTGCCTCAACAGAGAGTCCCGGCAAACCCATCTCATTCATTGTCTTTAAAATCCTGCCTTGTCCGGGCAGATCTCATAGAGGACGCCATCAGCATGTCACCCGCAGCGCCCATTCCGCAGTCAAAATATAATGTTTTCATTCGAAATACCTCCGCTTATCTCCAATATCATCCCCGCATATGGTTCATCATGCTCGCCAGATACCCGGCTCCGAATCCGTTATCAATATTTACCACACTGACGCCGCTCGCGCAGGAGTTCAGCATCGAAAGGAGCGCAGAGACACCTCGGAAGGATGCCCCGTATCCGATACTCGTCGGCACCGCAATCACCGGGCAGTCCGCAAGACCGCCGATCACACTTGCGAGCGCTCCTTCCATCCCGCGATCGCGATGATCACGCGGGCATTCATGATCGAATCCATATGGGACATCAGGCGGTGAAGTCCCGCAACTCCCACATCATAGAGGCGCTCCACCTGATTTCCGAGTGACTCGGCCGTAAGCGCGGCCTCCGCTACCGGGATATCGCTGGTCCCACCGGTCGCCACGACAATCGTGCCGACGCCGTCTTTTTCCGGGAAGTTTCCGCAGATCGCGACCTTCGCATCCTTAAAATACCGATATCCGCTGCCGTCCGGATAGATTTCCGATAGTAGTTTTTCTGTTTTTAAACTTTTCTCTTCATCCACCCGCGTGATCAGGATCGTCTCCTGCCCGTGTTTTTTCATTACTTCCACGATCCCGGCGATCTGCTCCGGAGTCTTTCCCGCCCGTAGATCACTTCCGCCGCGCCCTGGCGCAGTTTCCGGTGCGTGTCCAGCTTTGCAAATCCCAGATCATCATATCCCGCCGCCGTAAACGGCTCCTTTTCAGTTCCAGGACAGCGTTATCCACAGACATTCGCCTGCTGCCACCTTTTTCAACATTTCGCGTATATCTTCCACTTTTGTTCTCTCCTTATGTCAAAGTCTGCTGCTGCGACGGCATTTACCGGCAGCTGGATGCCCGAAAGGATTATGCTCCGGCATAGTCCTGTACCGCGCGGTCGTTTGCGACAATCTTTCTTTCACGCGAGTGCGCATCTTAGACGCACAATGTCTTTTTGTTTCACAGGAAGTTCCTCCGGAATTTCCCTATGAAACAAAAAGCCACGAAAGAGCAGCCAGTCATTCTGACTGACTTTTTGCTCCCTTCATGGCAACTTTTCATTTTATGAGATGTGCTTTTTTATCGTCACACCGGTTCTTGCCGCATTCGATCATGCATGAAGCAATCCCTCTCATTTTACTCCCCAACAGTATTCTTAAGAGTTCCAATCCTTCGATAATGCACTCCACAACATCGCCTGTCTTAAGGAATTTCGGCGGTACGAATCCCATGCCGACTCCTGCCGGCGTTCCTGTTGCGATGATCGTTCCTGCCTTTAATGTCATTCCTTTGTAAGTTCGCAGATCACTTCTTCAATTCCATGGATAAAAGTCCTGTGTTGGAATCCTGACGGAGTTCTCCGTTTACTTTTGACTGGAGTTTTAACACCGGCGGAAACGCAGTGGAATCGACCGTCATGATACACGGGCCGAGCGGTGTGAAACCATCCAGGCTCTTTCCAAAGTACCACTGTTTATGTTCCGTCTGCACCTCCCTGGCGCTGACATCATTCATGATCGTATATCCGAAAATATAGTCTTTTACTTCTTCCGGCTTCACATCTTTCGCATCTTTTTTGATGATGACCGCAAGCTCTGCCTCGTAATCCAGCTGGTTCGTCAAATTTTTAGTGCCGGAATGATCCCGTCCGGATCATTCGTCCGGTTGACGCGCTTGAGAAATAGATTGCCTTCTCAGGTCTCGCAAACTCCTTTCTGAACCTCGCAGATTCCGCCGCATGATCCATATAGTTGATCCCCAGGCAGATAATATCCTGATCCGGCTCCGGGATCGGAGAAACTATCTTAATTTCTTCCACTGGTGCTGCTCCGGTCACATCCCCCGGTGCCTTTTTTGAAATATAATCCAGCATTTCCATCTCAGATGGTCCTGCCTCGCGGATTAGGTCCTTCATGGACCGGTATTCCATTCCCGCTGCCGAAATCGGATAAACCCAGGTTTCATCCTCATTGAAAATACCTAAAAATGATCTTTTGTCTACTTCATATGCCAGTAATTTCATAACTACTCCTTATGGGACGTTATTCTAGTTACCCAAAATCCCGTTAACAGTTATTATAGTACAAATATTCTTGCGAAACAAGGTCAAATTGAAGCGCAATATCTCCCCGGATCTTGCCGATGCTTTGATTCCGGATCGGCAAAATCTGCGGTCATAACCGGATCATACGACATTTTTGTTTCCAAAAATTGGGGGGAAATTTCTGCCATCGCACAGTAACTTGCATTCTTTCCCCATTCCCTTTATAATAAAACTGATACAGGCAGACATCATACGTCTGCGGACAACAATCTGTAAAACTCATGAAAGGGTGTATCTTATTATGGAAAAGATCACAAGCTTCACTGTCAATCATCTGAAACTGGTTCCGGGTGTTTATGTATCCCGGAGAGATATCGCCGGAGACAATCATGTTACCACCTTCGATATCCGTAATGACCCGTCCAACTACGAACCGGTCATGAATACTGCTGAGATCCATACAATTGAACATCTCGGTGCGACTTTCTTAAGAAACCACCGTGTATACAAAGATAAAGTTCTCTTCGGACCGATGGGATGTCGGACCGGCTTCTATCTGCTCCTCGTGGGTGATTACGAATCCGCAGATATCGTGCCGCTCCTCCAGGAAATGTTCCTCTTCATCCGCGATTTTGAGGGAGATGTTCCGGGTGCCGCTGCCCGCGACTGCGGAAACTATCTCGATATGAACCTTCCGATGGCAAAATATCTTGCCGGAAAGTTCTACGATGAAGTTCTGGAGAATATCCGGGAAGAACAGCTGGTTTATCCGGAATCAGAAGCATTATGAAATTCGGCGCACCAAAAATTCAGCAAACCCGCATGAATATGGTGCGCTTTTTTCACCTTCGGGAGGCAGGCATACACTCCTATGTCCCGATGGGAGATCTTTTTACTTCAAACTGCGTTTTTGATGAGCACCTCAGACGTTGAAAATAAGCCCGGATGTTCATTATGAAGGTTGATTCTGATGTATTCCTGTCCCGAAATATCTACCGTTGCTTTCTGTGCCGCACTCTTGTAGCCGATCGTATCAGAATCCCAAAGCAGCGTATCATCGTCTCCATATACTTCGATGACACTCTCTAAATCTTTCAGCGCCCCTTCCTTCGGTGCGAATTCGAATTCAAGCACGTTGCATGATGCACCACCTACATAATATTCCGCATAAGAATCTGCATAAGTTGTACTCAATGCAAATACATCGCTCCACAGTGCATTTCTATTAGTCCTTCCTGTTTTATATGCGGAATAGAAATAACTGTCTACAGGTTTTAAGTCCTTCAGCTCTACCTGTGATGTTTCTGTCTTGCTCGCACCATTGCTCTCGCTGACGGTCTCCTCCTTCTTCTGTGCCGTTCCGCTGTCGATCTCGTCTGCACAGTACCATCTTTCACCCACGCACCATCACCGTTCACAGTATAGCCGTCCGGCGTTGTTGTGTTCGTTAAGAGATAACCGTTTCTGTCAAAGTAATAACACTCCGCATTGCCGTCATTGTTTCCGTCGATCCACTGCCAGGAACTTGCCGGCCAACTGCCGTTGCCGTAATCATACCACCATCCTGTGGTGTTTTTCATCCACTGTCCTGCATAAGCCGGAACGGATAAGCTAGTACTGCAGCTGCTGTTAATACCATCGTCATAATCTTTTTCATAAATACATTTCTCCTTTTTATAAAATCATTTCAGGACCTTTTCTCCAGAAAAACAAACTGGCTGATCCGTTTTTGTTCGTTGTTTTAATCTCAACAGTATTCATTTTTCAAAGGTGCATTTCCTGTCTGCAGAAGGTGTATCAAGAACAACGTGTTTTCGTTTCTCTCGATGATGTTATTGTAAAACAGGTTTCTCACAAGTTTTATACACTTTGTTACCCTTGTTATCGCGACAGTCGCCAAGGTCTCCTCGCAAGCGCGGACTTTGGCTCGTTATCACGTAAATAAAAGGTCCTTCTGATGACATTTATATGCCATAGAAGAACCTTTCCTGAAGATTTTAGAGCGCGCTTCGCACTCTTATTGCTGTGTTATCTTTTTAATACAAACGGATATTTATTATAATTTTATTATAAGAAAGTTCATATACGATCTCACCGTAAGTTTCTATCTCCTCAAATCCGTTTTTCATACCCATCCATTGCATGAACCTGTATTCCATCTGTTGTAATGATACTGTTGTTAATTGTTACAACTGGTTCTTCAGCCCTATATCTCCGTCCATTAATAGTCTGTATTCTGTACCATCTTTCGAGACATCCTTTTGAGGTATGTAGAACCATCCTGACCCAACAATTCCTTCAGGCGGCTGTCAAACTCTTTTTATTGTACACAAAATAAAAGTCTTCATGCGTACAGATATCATCAAAAAGTCCAAAATATAAAGCCATTCCCAAAGCCTGGCTGACTCTGTCATAGTTTAAGTCTTTTTTCCCGGCAAGAAAACCATTCAGATCTGCGAAATTTCTTTCATAATCATTTGTATAAACAAATCCCTTTATAATATTTTTCGAAGTCCTTTTACGTTCATTTGTCCACAGCGCATTAAAATCCGTTGTTTTCTTCTCCGCTCATTCGACCATTTTTATCGAAATAATAGCAGCGTCCATCAATCCAGACTGTTCCTGTCTGCATTTGTCCAAAAGCCCCCTGATGCTCCGGATTCAGATAATACCATGCGCCATCTGTATCCTGATACCAGCCATAACGCATTTGTCCCTCTACACCCTGTCCGCTTTTATTTAAATAATACCAGTTACCATCTGAATCTTGATTCCATCCTGTTTTCATAGCACCATTTTCGCCCAGATAATATCATACATTCTTCTCCTCCGAATACCATCAGTATCCTTCCTATTACCTGTAAAATGATACCACTGTTTGTCCTTTTGAGCTGCCATCCGCTATTTGCAAACACCGGCGTTACCTGGCTTAATACCATGCCAGCTGCAAGCATTCTGGCAATTGTTTTTATACTTGTTTATTTTTCCCTCCACTTTTCTATTTCTTGTAAACTGCTCTTATAAGCTGTTTCCAGTATAACCATCTTTATTTACTGTTTTGTATACCTCGCTTTCCGGAAAAATTTGATCTGGAACTTCTATCATTTTTATTTTTCCTCATTTCTCCTTCCCCGCATCCGGATCCGCAACACTCTCGAGGATCATGATCGCGCGGCGGCACTGCCAGCATCATCTGGTTTTCAGGACTTCTCGGTTCCATCAGACGGCAGATCTTCCACATCCGGATCCGCCGTGCTGCAGATCACATGCCACTTCGCGCCTTTCGGCAGATGGGGAAGCCCGAACATATGCGGTTCCCAGTGCATGTTGTAGAGGACATAAAGTTCGCGTCATCCGTCCCGTCCGGTTTCTTTGCGTAAGCGCCCCAGTACAGGATCCGAACTGCCGCCGGAAATTTTCAATTCCGGTTTCCAGGCGTTTTCGCCGTGGTAGGAGACATCCGGACGGCCGCAGGACTTGTAGTCCATGATCCGTGGTTCCCGGTCCATGTGGAACATCTTGTGGGATTTCCGGAAGGCGATCAGGCGTTTCACAAACTCCACCTGGTCCATATGCGTCTCCAGGAGCTTCCAGTTTAACCATGAGACCGCATTATCCTGACAGTAGGCGTTGTTGTTGCCGTCCTGACTGTTTCCAAACTCATCGCCAGCCATCAAAGCGGTACTCCCTGGCTCAAAACAGGAGCAGATATGCGTTTTTGATCAGCTGTTTTCTGAGCTCCACGATCTTTTCTTTCTCGTCGGTCCCTCCGCTCCGCAGTTCCAGGAATAATTGTAATCGCTTCCGTCCCGGTTCTCCTCACCGTTTTTCTCATTGTGCTTCCGGTCGTAGGAGACCGCATCCATCAGTGTGAAGCCGTTCGTGTTCGCCATGTAGTTGACAACCGCATACTCCGCCGGATTCCTGCGGTTCCGGAATTCGAACGCCTGGAGCATTCCTTCATCACCTTTTAGAAACGGCGCATATCCTCCATAAACTGCATGTTGTACTCGGCAAGATTCTTTTCCGCAACGGAAACCGGACCGTCTCCGGCGTGATATAGCCCTTTTTCGGGCGGCGATCCATCACCTCGTTCCAGTTTTCCGCAAAAGCTTCGTCCTCTTTAAGAACGGGTCCTCCGCCGCCAGCAAAAGATTCGGGAATCCCAACAGATGAAAGCCGTCCACATGATACTCCTCTACCCAGTAGCGAAGGACCGATACGATCTCCCCGGAAGTTCTTTTCCGGTAAAATACAGTTCGGAATACATTCGATCCCGGCCCTGTGCAGCTTTTTACCAGCGTTTTAAACTCGCTCTCCGCCGACATCTCCCCGTGAGACGCATATGCCGACTTCACCGTATAGAGATATGACGGTCCATATCCCAGTAATTGATATATCCCGTCGGTTCCGGTTTCGCATCATGAAATCCATTTCCGGATGACGACATCATGACCTCGTCAAACTCCGTCACCGGCATCAGCTCCACCGCCGTGATCCCGAGGTCTTTCAGATATGGGATCTTCTCCACGATGCCTGCATACGTTCCGCGGGCAGAAACGTTCGAGGACGCATGCGCTGTAAATCCACGGACATGAAGTTTGTAGAGGATCGTATCGGCATACGGGATTTCCGGATTTGCATCATCTTCCCAGTCAAACGCTTCCGACAATACCCGGCACTGCACCGGCTTTCCGGCACGTTTCCGGTCCGCCCATTTTTCACGCCCGGTAAGGATCCGCGCATAGGGATCTGCCACAATTTTTCCATCAATCATGAAATTATATTCAAATGATGCAAGATCAGCCCGATCCAGTTCCAGTGACCAGACATCTCCCATCCGGTGTTTCGGATCAAACGGGATCTTCTCACATGGCTTCTTCTCGCCCGGCCGGTATAAGAGCAGGAAAACCTCCTCTCCGTGTCCCTGTACCAGGATATGAGGCGCTTTTTCTTCCTGCGTGACACCAAGTGGATACAGGATTCTGTTACTGTTTCGATATTCTGCCATTTTAAATCCCCGTTTTCCCGACATGAGTATTATTTATTCTTCTGCGCCTCGATCTGCTCTGCCAGGTCGTTCAGATATACCCAGCGGTCCATCTTCTCCTCGAGCGCAGCTTCCTTCTTCCTTTTCCTTCATCAGCTCATTGAGCTTCGTAAAGTTCGTTGCGGACGCCTCGATCTCCTTTTCCAGGTTCTCAACCGCCTCTTCCAGCTTCGCGATATCGTCCTCGATCGTATCCACTCCCACTGCTCTTTGTAGCTGAATTTCAGCTTCTTTTCCCTCGGCTTCACGTTTGTCCGCGGCGCATTTCCTTCCGGATCGCCCTCTGCGGCTGTCCGTTCCCTTATCCGCAGACTTCTTCGCAGATGCCGGATTCTCCGCCGCGCTCTCCGCAAGCTTCGCCTCCCGCTCCGCCTTCGCTGCCTGATAATCCGTGAATCCGCCTTCGTACTGCTGGAGTTTTCCGTCTCCTTCAAACGCAAAATCCTTCCGACCACGATCAGGAAATACCGGTCATGGGAAACCGTGATCACGATTCCCTGGAAGCTGTCAAGATAATCCTCTAAGATCATCAGGGTGCGGATATCAAAGGTCATTCGTCGGCTCGTCCAGGATCAGGACATTCGGTGCACTCATCAGGATCTTTAAGAGATACAGACGTCTTCTCTCGCCGCCGGACAGTTTTTCAATCACCGTGTACTGGACAGACGGCGGGAACAGAACCGTTCCAGCATCTGGGATGCTGATGCTGCCGTCCTTCGTCTTTACATACTCTGCGACATTCTTGATATAGTCGATGACCTTGAGACTCGTGTCCATGTCCTCGTTTTCCTGGGAGAAATAGCCGAGTTTTACGGTCTGCCCGATCTCGATCGTACCGGAATCCGGTTTTACCCAGCCCGCGATCATCTTCATCAGCGTCGATTTTCCGCTTCCGTTCGGTCCGATGTAACCGATCCGGTCATTTTTAAGAAAAGTAGGTGTAATCTTTGATCAGGACCTTGTCCCCGTATGATTTACAGAGATCCGTGATCTCGATCGTCGTCCTCAAGGCGGCTGGAGATCGACTCCATCTCGACTTTTCCGTCCTCCACCGGTCCCTTTTTGTCCCGCAGTGCCTCGAAGCGCTGGATCCTGCCTTTCTGCTTTGTGGAACGTGCTCTCGCACCTCTCTGCATCAGGCAAGCTCGGTCCGCAGGATCGACTGGCGCTGCGCTCGGACGCCTTTTCCATGTCCATGCGCTCCGCTTTCAGTTCCAGGAATCCCTCATAGTTTGCCTGATAGCTGTAGAGTTTTCCGTTATCGAGCTCCACGATCCGGTTTGTCACGCTGTCGAAAATACCGGTCATGGGTGATCATCAGGAGCGCGCCCTTAAATTTCTTTAAATAATCTTCCAACCAGTCCGCCATCTCACTGTCAAGATGGTTCGTCGGCTCGTCCAGGATCAAAGCTCCGCTGTCGATAAAAGCACCGATGCCAATGCCGCGCGCTTCTTCTGTCCGCCGGACAAATGTTCCACTTTCTCGTTAAAATCCGGGATCCCGAGGCGGTTCAGCATGGATTTCGCCTGGCTCTCAAGGTCCCAGACGTGCTCATGTCCCTCATTTTCCTTAAAACACTCTCTAACACCGTCTCTCCCGGGTGGAATACCGGGTTCTGCGGAAGATAGCGGATGTCCAGATTTCTTCCTCGGACGATCCGGCCGGAGTCCGGCTCCTCAAGTCCCGCCACCATCTTTAATAAGGTGGATTTTCCTGTTCCGTTGATCCCGATCAGACCGATCTTATCGCCTTCGTTGATAGAAAATCGGTATCGTCAAAGAGCAATCGTTCTGTATATGATTTCGTCAGATGTTCTGCCGTTACTAAGTTCATGTTATGTCAACCTGCCATTGTTTTATTTCGATCTATCGTCGTTGATTTTCCGACGTTCAGCATTCCACTATTTATCAGTCGATATCCAGCTCCACCGGACAGTGATCGCTTCCCATGATCTCCGTATGGATCTTTGCGCCCACCAGCCTGTCCTTTAAGCTCTCGGAAACGCAGAAATAGTCGATCCGCCATCCCGCGTTCTTTGCTCTCGCTGAGAACCGGTAAGACCACCAGGAGTAGATCCCTTCCTGATCCGGGTAAAAATACCGGAAAGTATCGATAAATCCGGCGCCCAGGAGCTCCGTGAATTTCGCGCGTTCCTCATCGGAGAATCCGCATTTTTCCGGTTCGTCTTCGGATTCTTCAGGTCGATCTCGTTGTGGGCTACATTGAGATCGCCGCAGAAGATCACCGGCTTTTTCTCCAGCTCTTTCAGGTACGTCCGGAACGCGTCCTCCCACTGCATCCGGTAATCCAGACGTTTCAGCCCGTCCTGGGAGTTCGGCGTGTAGCAGGTGATCACGTAATATTCCGGAAATTCTGCCGTGATCACGCGGCCTTCATGGTCATGTTCCTCGATCCGAGTCCGTAAGTCACTGCGACCGGCTCTTCCTTCGTAAACATCGCCGTTCGGAATATCCTTTTTCTCCGCATAATTCCAGTACTGGTGATATCCCGGAAGATCAGATCTACCTGGCCTTCCTGCAGCTTGCTCTCCTGGATGCAGAAGATATCTGCGTCCGTCTCCTTTAAATATTCTAAAAATCCCTTTCCCAGGCAGGCACGAAGGCCGTTTACGTTCCAGGAAATCATTTTTTTCATAGATTCGTTCTCCATTTCTATCGCACTCTTGCATGGACCGTTCTGAATTGTATCCTGCAGACATGAAAAATTACAGATATTCTGCGATCCGCATATAGTTAAGTATATCATCATTCCATATGATTTACCATCATAAAATACTCCGGACTGCAGCCGGTGAATAACGCGAGCAGTAACGATCTCTCCCCATCCATGATGGCCGGCTAAAGAAAAACAAGGTCCCCGCTGCAGCATCATGCGCCGCAGGCAGAACCTTGCCTGTTTTCTTTTGATTTTAACCGACCACACTCTTATCGATCACTTTCCAGTAAAGCGCCTTTTCTCGATCAGCTCCGAGATCAGGTAAAGCGCCAGACCGATCACGCTTAAAGAGGATGACTGCATTTAAGATCATCTTGATATCATATGTCTCGCTTCCCAGTGTCAGCAGATATCCGAGTCCCGCTTTGGCTCCGATCATCTCGCCGATAACAGCACCTGTCATCGCCTGTGTCAGGGCAAGCTTGATACCGGACAGCATCATTTCGATGGAATACGGAACCTCGATCTTACAGAATGTCTGCCATTTGCTGGCTTTGAGTACCTTCATCAGATTGTATACATTATCTTCAATGGAACGGATCGCGGACACCTCGTTGATCATGATCGGGAATGATACGACCAGGATAACAAGGGCTGCCTTTGATTCGATGCCGAGTCCCATCCACAGGATAAATAACGGTGCGAGGAAATCTTCGGCGCTGTCTGGATAATGATGACAAACGGCATGATCAGGCGTTCAATAAACCGGATCTTCGCCATAATATACCCGAGGATCAGTCCGATCACAATACCGATCACGGTCCCATAAGGATCTCTTCCATCGTGACACGGATATGTTTCATGATATCACCGCTGACGAACAGCTTTACCATTGAATCTGCCAGTTCTGCCGGGCCGGGAAGCAGATAATTCGGTACATGAAAGAGCCGGATATACAGTTCCACACGATCAGAAACAACGGCAGAAACAATGCCGGAAGAATGATTTTTCTGTATTTTCTGTAAAACATCTCTCACCTCATAACTCTTCCAGCCCGGAGCTGGGAAATCTTTGTTCTCTTATTTTGCCGGTGTATAAAGCTCTGCTGCATCGAAGGTCTCATCGATGTTGCCGATCTCTTTGGATTTATTGATGAGTGCCTGCCACTTCTCCGGATCAGATGCGCCGATTCCGTTCTCTGCTGTGTAGTCGCTCTGCCATAATGTCTTTACGAATACATCATTTAAGATCTGGACAACAACATCTCTCTTTCTGCGAATGTCGGTGCATATTTCTCGATGGACATATCAACTGCCTCTTCTACATGGCCGTCGATGATGTATTCGATCGCTTTGTTTAATGCGCGGCAGAAGCCATCAACTGTTTCCGGATCTTTCTCAACAAGTGCATCGCCTGCAACTAATACGTTTCCGGACGGAAGGAACTGGTCACATGTGATCTCGCTTGCAGCGAAACCGGAGTTGTTTAACTCGATCGTTCTGAGTTTGGAGAATACGATCGCATCGACCTGACCCTCAGTGAGGCTGTCAGGATCGCACCTGTACCAACGATCTCAACCTGAACATCGTCGATGGTAAGTCCTGCGGACTCCAGAGCTGCCTGAAGCTGGAAATAGTTTGCGCTTCCAAGGCTTGTTACCGCTACTTTTTTGCCCTTTAAGTCAGCCGGTGTGCTGATTCCGGAATCGCTTCCGAAGATGATCGCGCCGAGACCTTCCTGATAGGTTGTATGAACAACTTTAACCGGGATTCCCTGTGCTTTGCAGCTACAACTGCATCTGCATTCGGGAAACCGAACTCAACATTTCCTGCTGCGACATTCTTTACGATATCAGCAGCTGCTGCATAATAAAGCTCTACATTCAGACCTTCTTCCGCGAAGTATCCGTTTTCCTGTGCAAGATATAACGGTGCGTAATACGGAACTGCGGAACCATCGATCTGGATGGAAACAGTCTTTAAGTCTCCTGCATCCTTTGCCTCGGCTGCTGTTGTTTCGTCTGCTTTGCTCTCTTCCGCAGCAGTTGTCTCTGCTGCTGTTGTTGCGGCTGCCTCACTCGCTTTGTTTGCGCTGTCAGAGCTGCATCCTGCAAGCATGGACACTGCCATGGCTGCTGTCAGTACGGTTGCAAGAATTTTCTTTCTCATAGTACTCTCCTTCTCCTTTTCATAATGGATTGATACATTTGCTCCCGCCGGTGATATTCCTGGCATTTATAATTTCCCCTGCCGTCTCCGGCCGGGTCATTATCATAGATCCGTTATCCGCAGTATCTTTTTCCGCTATTTTCTGTGAAGATATTCCTTATATAATTTTTTTTTTTTTTTTATTGCCGTTCTGCACATTTCCTTCTGCGCAGGTTCAAAATCCACCAACCACTGGTCCGTGATCCGGTTGCAGTGTACCGCGCAGATACTTCCCGAGAAAACATTGTTCAATGACGCCAGCGTGAAGATCGTCTCCGCTTCCATCTCCATGTTCAGGATGTTCCATTTTTTATACTGTTCCAGGACCGCATTTTCATCATATCCGTTTCAAACGGCATCTGACGTCCTGACCATGGTAGAAAGAGCCGACCGACATGCAGACTCCATGGAATATGGCTGTTCTCTCTTCACACGCACGTTTCAGACAGTCCAGGACCTCGAACGATGCCAGCGCCGGGTATTCCGATGGTGCGTAAAAGCACGATGAACCGCCTCCGGACAGCACCTGTGTTTAATGCCATAGCGCCGCACGGCACCTTTCCTTCAGGACACCTGTTCCGCCGATCCGGATCAATGCTTTTGCTCCGAGCGCGATCAGCTGGATCACAGCGATCTCTGTTGACGGTGCGCCGATCCCTGTGGAACACACTGTAATTTTAATGCCATTGTAATATCCTGTCCCAACCACGTATTCCCGGTAATTGCTGACGATCCTGTAATCTTCCAGCAGATCCTCAAACATCGATACGCGCGCCGGATCCCCGGAAGCAGCACGATCTCTCAATATCATCTGCCGTACACTGGATATGCGGCATTTTCCATTCATCGTCGGTGATGAAGCCGATGTAAAATTCACACAAATCTCCTCCAAAACTTTCTTCCTTTGTCTTTTTCCAAACAGGCGCAGTCCTTATCAGTTCTTTGACTCATGCCAGTAGGAATTTATCTTCCAGCACGCTGATCACCTGGTATGTCGCGATTCCCAGGATGATCGTTACGATGATGCCTGCGAGCAGCATCGGTGTGTCATATGTCGATGATGCATATGTTAAAATGTAGCCAAGGCCCTGTTTTCCCGACATCCATTCTGCAACGATCGCTCCGATGACTGCCTGGACGATCCCACTTTCATGCTCGCAAAAGTGCCGGAAGTGAATACTGCATCTCAACCTGTGAAAGATCTGCCATTTTGATGCCTTTAAGATCTTCATCAGGTTTCTGACATCCGGGAATCGATTCAATCCCAGCATCATGCCTGACAATACCGGAAACAGTACCATGGAAATGATCAGGACAACTTTTGATACAAGTCCGATCCCGAACCAGATAACGAACAGCGGAACAAGCGATCTTCGGCGCTGTCTGCAGAAAGATCAGATACGGCATCAGCATCGTTTTCGACGCATCGACCTTGATAAATATATATCCAAGTACGATCGAGAAACGCTCCGATCACAAACCCGAGAATGACCTCATATGTTGTCGTCCAGAGATGGGGATAAACCGTTCCCTTTACA
>SCPO01000765.1_pt1 | contig 24351 bp, 20 predicted proteins | sample 6106821 | NCBI WGS metagenome assembly SCPO01 (sample SAMN10720448, study PRJNA508395) | human gut metagenome | isolation source: Participant 2 stool, 0 month | host: Homo sapiens | collected 2017 | reverse complement strand
TGTAAGATACTGGATAGAATCAAGAGTCTGTCCTCTCTTACCGATCAGAACACCCATGTCTTTACCGGAAAGCTCGATGTTCAGATTGTCATCTTTATCAAATGATGTTTTGATGCAAACTTCTGAATCCATTGCTGCAAACATTTTCTCCAGAAATTCTTTTGCATCTTTCTCTGCTGCTTCTTTGTTGATCGGAAGCTTTTCTCTTGTAACTGCCGGTTTTGCCTGCGGTTCTTCTTTCTTTACTTCCACTTCTTTTTCAGCTTTTGACTGCGACTGATTTTCCGGTTTTCTTTCCGGTTTCTTCTCAACCGGTTTTTCTTCCTTCTTTTCAACCGTTTTCTCAGGCTGTTTTTTTACCGGCTCTTTGGTAAATTTCTTTGCCGGTTTTTTCATAAAGCTTTTCTTTTCAGAAATGTCCTTCAAAGGATCTCTTACGGCTTCCTCAAAATCAAGAGAAATATCTTTTTTCTTTCTTGCCCTTATAATGGCCGGTTTTCTTCCGATTCCAAAAAGTCCGGAAGTTGCTTCCTGAATAACATCATATTCAATATTATCGCTGCTTGTTCCAAGCTGAATTGCTGCATTCATGATCGCTTCTTCTTTTGTCTTCGCAGAAACCTCGATATACTCTTCCATTTTAATACCTCCCATCCTTCTCCCCATATTACTTCTCTTTATTACCTTATTACTTTAATTCTTATTTTTCTTACCTTTTGGATTCTTTTCATCAAACTGCTGAACCATTCTCGCTTTTGCTGCAATACTTCCCGGTTTCGCATCTGCGTGTTTATAGTACTCCGTAGAATCCTGGATTTTTTTCTGACGTTCTGCCTGTTTCTTCTCATCCACTTTCTGTGCATCCTCAAGATCTTTGAAGTTTACTTTTGCATGCTCAGAAATTTTCTTTGGCGGAAGTCCCTGTTTCTTACGTTTGGCATTCATTTTCTCCACATTTTTGCGGATCAGTGCGTCCATATCCATCTTTTCCATATGTTTGTTGACAACAACCTGCTGGATACCTCTGAATACCGCACCTGCGATCCAGTAGATACCAAGACCGATCGGAAGTGACAGACAGAAGAATACAGATACCAGAGGCATCATATTGTTCATCATCTTCATGGAGCTTTCCATGGAACTGTCGTCTCCTGCCGGGCTTGCTGCTGCCTGCGGCATCAGTCTGGTGTTGACCACTGTTGGCGTAGGAGCCAGCATACCTAAAATCCAGTTATTGGAGATGATCAAATTTTCCACCATCGCTGTCATCGGTGAGTTGGAAATATTCAATCCCAGGAAATAGTTCATTTTATCAAGACTGCCTGTTGTCTGTGAGATCATACCTGACAGATCCGGAAACTTCTCTGCCATTGCAGTCCAGTCTGCCGGTTTGAACTTGTACAGTGCATCGATCGCACTGTTTGCTGTATAACCAAGTCTCTGGAAATTGACCTGGTTTCCTACTGTATCAGCTAAAAACTGCTGTGTACCCTGTGTCTTTAAAAGAACATTTACAAGAGGAGTAAATACATCTTTTACACTTGCAACGTAAGCCGGAATATTCCAGATTACACGATACAATGCAAACAGGATCGGCAGCTGAATCAGCATCGGAAGACATGTTCCCATCGGAGAAACACCGTATTTTGCATATACATTCTGTGTTTCTTCGTTCATCTTCATCATACTTACCTGGTCGTTTTTGCCAGCATACTTTTTCTGGATTGCCTTTATCTCAGGATTCATGATCGCAGACATCTTTGAAAACTTCTGCTGTTTGATCGTGAGTGGAGTGAGCAGGGCATAAATAACCAGTGTAAACAAAATAATACATACACCGATATTGGAAATCCCAAACACCCCGTCAGTGAAACTAAAAATCGCATTCATCAAAAGACCTAACAGTGTTGCCACCTGTCCAATGATGATGGTGTTGCTTTTTGTTAATAACATAACCTTCCTCCTGCATATTCACCTGACATTATACAGCAGTTCTTCATATTCAATTTTCTATTTTTAATTCTTCCTACCCGTTTACGGAACGGGATCATAACCACCCTTGGAAAAGGGATTGCATCGCAAAATCCTCCAGCATGCCAGAAGACTTCCTTTAAAAGCCCCGTATTTCTGTATCGCCTCCAGGCCATACTGCGAGCAGGTCGGTGTATAGGGGCATCTCGTATGCTTTAATGGTGACAGAAATTTCTGATAAAACCGGATCATTGCGATTAAAATATTTTTCATGAATATCAACCTGCTATTTTATGCACTTTACCAAGATGTAATAATGCACTTTCTACTTCAAAATAATTCTTATCTTTTGCAACAGGTCTTGCAATTACTACAATATCATATCCTGAGTGAAACCTGGTTTCACTCAGGCGATAACTTTCTCTTATCAATCTGGCCAGTCTGTGTCTGACCACACTATTGCCCACCTTTTTACTGACCGAAATCCCAAGTCTGTTCCTCTCTGTCTGATTCGGATAGATATACATAATGAGATAACGGTTGGCGGCCGACTTTCCATACTTATATACCGTCTGGAAATCTCTGTTTTTTTTCAAAGACTCTGAAAATATCATACTGCTTCCTTTTTTCTGTCATCCTTTCAAAAGACGAACATAGAAGAAAAGGCCACACATCTGCGGCCTATGCTGATAATTTTTTTCTTCCTTTTAATCTTCTGGCAGCAAGTACTTTTCTTCCGCCTGCAGTGCTCATTCTTGCTCTGAATCCATGAACTTTAGCTCTGGATCTTTTCTTTGGCTGAAATGTCATTTTCATTATTACGGCACCTCCTTATCAAATATAAAATCTGTTTTATCTGTTTAGAAAACATCGTTTCAATTATATATGCAAAGCCCCATAAAGTCAAGTAATTCCGTGATTTTTTCAATTGAACCGAGCTTTGGGGCAGAACCATTCCTGTCAGTCCCATAGACAAACGGATGCAAAGCGGACATCTGCATAGTTTACACTCAGTTATCCACATTTTGGGGATAACTTGGGGATAACTTTTTTCTTTGATGTGAAAAACTTTTTTCTTTTTCAAAAAAATGCCTTAAAATAAGGCTTTTCCCACTGTGGATGATGTTCCTTTAGTTATTCACACTGCCAATCCCCCCTCTTTCCTTCTTTCGACATTTTTCTACATTTTTCGAAGTCTGTGATTCCCAAAATTCCTTTATTTTTCAACCTTTTTTTCATCTGGTTCTTCTGTAACATACTTATGTAAACTTATTGGTTTACATAAAGTTATCCACATTTTGGGGATAACTTGGGGATAACTTCGTGTGTAACTTTTGCATATTTTCTACATTTTTCCCACAAACGCCCATTTTATCGCATTTTTGAGTGTGGATTATTGTCGAAAAGTTATGCACATTCAAAAATAAGCATTGATAATTTTCCTGTTTTAGTTTAATATTAAATAAGTAAAACTGGCCTTAAAAGGAGATCCTCATGAATATCATAGAAGAAAAGTGGGACAGTGTTGTGGATACCCTCAGTACAGAATTCGGATTTTCCCCAATTTCCATCAACACCTGGATCAAACCACTTCAAGTACAAAGATATGATGACAGTGACGAAGGCACTCTTTTTTTATGTCCCGATTGATGAAATGGGTATTAACGAGGATTTCATTAATTCCTATATAAATAAGAAGTTTACAACTCCGCTCCGTTCTACGATTGCAGAGCTTACAGGACTGGACTGCACCAAGATCGTGTATACTGTAGAACAAAATGTTGTAAAAGAAGCGGATTCCTCTTCGAATACTGACAATTCTTTCAATAATATATTAGAAAAAGCAAATTTAAATCCGGAATATACCTTTGAAAACTTCGTTGTCGGAAGCAACAACAAATTTGCACACGCTGCATCTTTGGCAGTTGCCGAATCCCCGGGCGAAATCTACAACCCCCTCTTCCTCTACGGAGGTGTTGGACTGGGGAAAACCCATCTGATGCACTCGATCGCACACTTTATCCTGGAAAATAATCCACAGACCAGAGTACTTTATGTAACGAGTGAATCCTTTACGAATGAACTGATTGAAGCGATCCGAAACGGCAATAATACTGCTATGACAAAATTCCGTGAAAAGTACCGTAATATCGACGTTCTGCTAATCGACGATATCCAGTTTATCATCGGAAAAGAGTCCACACAGGAAGAGTTTTTCCACACATTTAACGACCTGCATGGTGCGAAAAAGCAGATCATCATTTCATCCGATAAACCGCCGAAAGAGATCGCAACGCTGGAAGGAAGGCTGAAATCCCGCTTTGAATGGGGCCTGATCGCAGATATTTCTTCCCCGGATTATGAGACAAGGATGGCAATCCTCCGCAAAAAAGAAGAACGTGATTCCAAAGAAAAAGGTTACCATCTGGATGATGAAGTCATTCAGTATATTGCTACCAATATCAAGTCCAATATCCGTGAACTCGAAGGTGCACTGAACCGGATCACTGCAATGAGCAGTCTTGAACACCGCGAAATTACAGTAGAACTGGCACAGGAAGCCTTAAAGGATATGATTTCACCGAACGCAAAACGAGAAATCACCCCGGATCTGATCCTTCTGACCGTTGCAGAACACTTTCATATCAAAACAGATGATATAAAAGGTTCCAAACGAAGTGCTGATATCGTGATTCCAAGGCAGATTGCCATGTATCTGTGCCGTGAAATGACCAGCACACCGCTCAAAGCGATCGGAAAACTGATGGGAAACCGCGATCATACAACCGTACTTCATGGAGTTGAGAAAATTTCGAAAGAAATTGAGACTTCCGATGATCTGAAAAACACGATAGATATCATTAAAAAGAAACTGAATCCAAACTAGACGGCCGAAAAAGCATCGTCTTTTTATTTGTGCACAAAATAATGTGGATATGTGTTGGATACTGTGTGAATAACTTTAGCCAATTTCTGAGGATGTTAATAACCCACCGGTTTTCCTCAGAAATTTGTGGACTTTTCACCAGTTTATCCAACCTGTTTTTTCCCTTAAATTCAAGGATTTTGGGAGTTATTCACATATTCACATCCCCTACGGCGGCTACTGCGAATTTTCTCTTTAATTTATCTCATTTAACCCACAAAGGAGTTATCAACACAATGAAATTAGTATGCTCAAAAAGTAATCTTTTAAAAAGTGTGAATATTGTTCTGAAAGCAATCCCAGGAAAAACAACCATGCCTATCCTGGAATGTATTTTGATTGATGCATCCACAAACAATATTAAATTTACAGCCAACGATATGGAACTTGGAATTGAAACCATCGTTGACGGTACCATTCTGGAAAAAGGAATTGTTGCAATTGATGCAAAAATTTTCTCTGATATCATTCGTAAACTTCCTGATAATGATGTTACGATTGAAACAGACGGAAATCTGACGACTACCATCACCTGTGAGAAGGCAAAATTCAGCATCAGCGGTCAGTCAGGGGAAGAATTTTCCTATCTTCCTTATGTAGAAAGAGATAATCATATTGTTGTCTCTCAGTTTACATTAAAAGAGGTGATTCGTCAGACTATTTTCTCAATCGCAGCCAATGAAAACAATAAGATGATGACCGGCGAATTATTCGAAGTCAAAGGCGATATGCTGCGTGTAGTATCCCTGGATGGACACCGCATAAGTATACGAAAAATTGAATTAAAAGAGGAATATTCTGATATCAAAGTTGTCGTTCCTGGAAAGACACTTATCGAAATCAGTAAGATTTTATCAGGCGAAACCGAAGATGAAGTCAGTATTTTCTTTACAAAAAATCATATTGTCTTTGAATTTGATGATACCGTTGTTGTGTCACGTTTGATTGAGGGTGAATATTTCCGCATTGATCAGATGCTTTCCAGTGACTACGAAACCAAGATTCAGGTAAATAAAAAAGAGCTTCTGGACTGTATTGACCGTGCGACACTTCTGGTAAAAGAAAGTGATAAAAAACCGATCATCCTTTCAATCACAGATGATAATATTGAACTTAAGATTCAGTCTCAGATCGGTTCTATGGATGAAGAAATTGACATCAATAAAGAAGGCAAGGACATTATGATCGGATTTAATCCGCGATTTCTGATCGATGCTCTTCGTGTTATTGATGATGAAACGGTTGATATTTATCTGATGAACCCGAAAGCACCATGCTTTATCAGAGACGAACAACAATCTTATATATATTTGATCTTGCCGGTTAATTTTATGGCATAAGGAGTGAAAGTTTATGGAAACAATTAAATTAAGAGATGAGTTTATCAAACTTGGTCAGGCATTGAAAGCAGCAGGTTTTGTAGAGTCCGGCGTGGACGCAAAATATGCCGTTCAGGATGGTCTTGTGAAGGTAAATGGCCAGACAGAAACACAGCGAGGCAAGAAACTGCATGCCGGCGATGTGGTAGAATATGATGGTCAGACTGTAAAAATTACAGATTGATGGAATGATAGTAAAATCTTTGAAGCTGAATCAGTTCCGCAATTATGAGTCGCTGCAGTTGTCTTTTGATAAGAGAACAAATCTTTTCTATGGGAACAATGCCCAGGGGAAGACCAATATTCTCGAAGCGGCATATCTATGCGGAACGACGAAATCCCATAAGGGAAGTAAAGACAGGGAAATGATCCGTTTTGGTGAGGAAGAAGCTCATATACGGATGGCGATCAGCAGAAGCCAGAGTGCTTATGAGATCGATATGCATCTGAAAAAGAACCGGCCGAAGGGCATTGCAGTCAACGGCGTGCCGATCCGAAAGGCGGCAGAGCTGCTTGGAATCGCAAACTTCGTTTTTTTCTCACCGGAGGATCTTGGTATCATTAAAAACGGACCGGCGGAGCGGCGGCGTTTTATTGATATGGAACTTTGTCAGCTGGATAAGCTTTACTTACACGAGCTTTCCAATTACAATAAAGTGATCATACAGAGAAATAAGCTGCTGAAAGAGTGTTCTTTTAACAGTCAGTATGAAGAAATGCTGGATATATGGGATATGCAGCTGGTAAAATATGGAAAAAAGCTGATCGAATCAAGGGAGCGGTTTGTCGAAGAGCTTGGCGTGATCGTAGCAGAGATACATAGAAATCTGACGGGCGGCAGAGAAGAGCTGATGGTCCGTTATGAGAAAAATGTTTCTGCGGACGAATTCGAAAGAAAACTTCAGACTTCCAGGAAACGGGATCTGAAGGTGAAAATGAGCATGACAGGTCCTCACAGGGACGATCTGCTTTTTGAAGTAAAGGGTGTAGATATCCGCAGATTTGGATCGCAGGGGCAGCAGAGAACGGCTGCACTTTCGCTGAAACTTGCGGAGATCGAACTGGTAAAAAGAGCGATCAAAGATACGCCGGTACTGCTTCTGGATGATGTACTTTCCGAACTGGACAGCAGCAGGCAGCAGTATTTATTAGACAGTATACATGATATACAGACGTTGATCACCTGTACGGGGATCGATGATTTTATAGAAAACAAGTTTCAGTTGAACAAAGTTTTTCATGTTGCAGACGGTGTTGTTTGCGATGAAAAAGAAAAGACAGAGGTTACTATGGGCACAGAGAGCAATGCAGAATACGGTGCAGATCAGATTCAGATATTGGAAGGTCTTGAGGCTGTACGAAAGAGACCGGGTATGTATATCGGCAGTACATCGTCCAGAGGTCTTCATCATCTGGTTTATGAGATTGTAGATAATGCAGTTGATGAAGCTCTTGCGGGTATTGTGATACCATCCAGGTAACGATAAATAAAGATAATTCCGTAACAGTCATTGACAATGGACGAGGCATTCCGGTTGGAATTAACCACAAGCAGGTATTCCGGCGGTAGAAGTCGTGTTTACGATCCTGCATGCCGGCGGAAAATTCGGCGGTGGCGGATACCCGGTGGTCTGCATGGTGTAGGTGCGTCTGTTGTAAATGCACTTTCTACACATCTTGAAGTTACCTGATTTACCATGAAGGTAAATTTATCGTCAGCGATATGAAAGAGGAAAAGTAGTATATAAATTAAAAGTGATCGGAGAATGTGATCCAAAGAAAACAGGTACAACGGTTACATTCCTGCCGGACAGCGAAATTTTTGAAGAAACAGTTTTTGATTTTAATGTGCTTAAACAGAGACTTCGTGAGATGGCATTTCTTACAAAAAATATCAAAATTGTTTTAAGAGATGACCGTCCGGAAGAACCAATCGAAAAGACGTTCCATTATGAGGGCGGTATCAAGGAGTTTGTGACTTACCTGAATAAAGGCAAGACACCGCTTTACCCGGATATTATTTACTGTGAAGGAATGAAGGATAATATTTATGTGGAAGTTGCCATGCAGCACAATGATGGATACACCGAAGGTTCCTACAGTTTTGTAAATAACATCACGACTCCGGAAGGCGGAACCCATCTGACTGGTTTTAAAAATGCACTGACAAAGACTTTTAATTCTTATGCGAGACTGAATAAACTGATTAAGGACACCGAGACACTTTCCGGTGATGATATCCGTGAAGGTCTTACCGTGATCGTAAGCATCAAGATTGAAGATCCGCAGTTTGAAGGTCAGACCAAGCAGAAACTGGGCAACAGTGAGGCACGAGGTGCCGTTGACAATATTGTTTCCGAGCAGCTGATGATCTATCTGGAACAGCATCCGCAGGTTGCAAAAATGATCCTTGAGAAATCTATCATGGCTCAGAGAGCGAGAGAGGCAGCCAGAAAAGCAAGAGATCTGACCAGAAGAAAATCTGCACTGGAAGGAATGTCTCTTCCTGGAAAACTGGCAGACTGTTCAGACAAGATCCGAAAAAACTGTGAAATCTATATTGTTGAGGAGATTCTGCCGGTGGTTCTGCAAAGACAGCGAGAAGCCGTGCAACCCAGGCAATCCTGCCGCTTCGCGGAAAATCCTGAATGTGGAGAAAGCAAGACTTGACCGTATTTATGCAAATGCGGAGATCAAGGCGATGATCACTGCGTTCGGAACCGGTATCCACGAAGATTTCGATATTTCAAACTGCGTTATGACAAGATCTATCATTATGACCGATGCCGATGTTGATGGTGACATATCAGTACACTGCTTTTGACATTCCTGTACCGTTTCATGCCGGATCTGATCAAAGAAGGACATGTATATCTGGCACAGCCACCACTGTATAAACTGGAGAAAAAAAAAGTCTGGCTATGCGTACAGCGATGAGCAGCTGGCAGCGATCCTGGGAGAAGTCGGACGAGACCAGAACAACAAGATCCAGCGTTACAAAGGTCTTGAGAGAGATGCAGAGCAGCCTCTGGGAAACTACCATGGATCCGGAAAAACGAGTGCTCCGCCGTGTTGTTATGGATAACGAGAATTCTTCAGAACTGGATGTTACCTTTACAACGCTGATGGGCGATCAGGTAGAACCAAGAAGAGAATTTATTGAAGAGAATGCTCAGTTTGTAAAAAATCTGGATATTTAGTGCTCGGAAGTAGGAGGAAAAACTGTTGGAAGACAATATTTTTGATAAGATACATGACGTGGATTTGAAAAAGACCATGGAAGAATCTTATATCGATTATGCAATGAGCGTTATTGCAGCACGTGCATTGCCGGATGTAAGAGACGGTCTGAAGCCGGTGCAGCGAAGAGTTTTGTATTCCATGATCGAACTGAATAACGGACCTGACAAGCCGCACCGTAAATGTGCACGTATTGTCGGTGATACCATGGGTAAATATCATCCACATGGAGACAGCTCCATCTACGGAGCACTGGTAAATATGGCTCAGGACTGGTCAACCAGATATCCTCTGGTAGACGGACACGGAAACTTTGGTTCTGTCGATGGCGACGGAGCTGCTGCCATGCGATATACTGAGGCACGTCTGAGCAAAATTTCCATGAAAATGCTTGCAGATATCGATAAAAATACGGTAGATTTTTCACCAAACTTCGATGAAACGGAGAAAGAGCCAGATGTACTTCCGGCAAGATTTCCGAATCTTCTGGTAAATGGTACGACCGGTATCGCCGTAGGTATGGCAACGAACATTCCGCCGCATAATCTGCGTGAAGTTGTAAAAGCCGTTGTGAAGATCATCGACAACCGCATTGAAGAAGGCAGAGAGACGGAGATCGAAGAAATCCTGGATATCGTAAAAGGTCCGGATTTCCCGACCGGTGCAATGATCCTCGGAACAAGAGGAATCCAGGAAGCTTACCGCACAGGACGCGGCAAGATCCGTGTGCGTGCCGTAACAGAAATCGAATCCATGCCAAACGGCAAGAGCCGTATTCTGGTATCGGAGCTGCCGTACATGGTAAACAAGGCCAGACTGATCGAAAAAATGGCAGAACTGGTACGTGATAAAAAGATTGACGGAATCACAGCGATCACAGATGAATCAAGCCGTGAAGGTATGCGTATCAACATTGAGCTTCGAAGAGATGTCAACGCAAATGTCGTACTGAATCAGCTTTTCAAACATACACAGCTCCAGGATACCTTTGGTGTGATTATGCTCGCACTGGTAAACAAAGAGCCGAAAGTTCTGAATCTTCTGGAGATGCTCCAGCATTATCTGAGGCATCAGGAAGATGTTGTTACAAGGCGTACACAGTACGAACTCAACAAAGCAGAAGAACGTGCACATATCTTAAAAGGTCTGCTGATCGCACTGGATCATATTGATGAAGTCATCAGCATTATCCGTGCATCCAGAACAGCAGCACTTGCAAAAGAAGCATTGATGACACGTTTTGAACTTTCCGATGCACAGGCACAGGCGATCGTAGATATGCGTCTGCGTGCACTGACCGGTCTGGAAAGAGAGAAGATCGAAGCAGAGTATGAAGCTCTGATGGCAAAGATCAAGGAGTTGAGAGCCATTCTGGCAGACGAAAATCTTCTGCTTGGCGTGATCAAAACAGAAATCATGGAAATCGCAGATAAGTATGGTGATGAGAGAAGAACTTCCATTGGATTTGATATGTATGATATTTCTACAGAAGATCTGATCCCGCGTGAAAATGTTGTGATCGCCATGACAAAACTTGGTTATATTAAACGTATGAGTGTTGACAATTTCAAGGCTCAGAACCGCGGTGGCAAGGGCATCAAGGGTATGCAGACCATCGAAGATGACTACATCGAAGAACTGCTGATGATGAATACACATCACTATCTGATGTTCTTTACCAACACCGGAAAAGTATACCGCCTGAAAGGATATGAAATCCCGGAAGCCAGCCGTACGGCAAGAGGAACGGCGATCGTCAATCTGCTCCAGCTCGCACCGGAAGAAAAGATCACGGCGATGATCCCGGTCAAAGAGTACAAGCAGGGCAAATATCTGTTTATGGCAACCAGAAAGGGTATTGTGAAAAAGACACCGCTTCTGGATTATGCAAACGTAAGAAAGACAGGACTTGCAGCCATCAGCCTGCGTGAAGATGATGAACTGATCGAAGTCAAGCTGACCAACAACAAGAAAGATATTTTCCTGGTAACAAAATACGGTCAGTGTATCCGCTTCCCGGAAACCGATGTCCGCAGCATGGGACGTACGGCGATGGGAGTCATCGGCATGCAGCTCAATGACGGCGACGAAGTCATTGGTATGCAGCTCAATACACAGGGAGATCACCTTCTGATCGTATCTGCAAACGGCATGGGAAAACTGACCTCGATCGATGAGTTCAAGAGCCAGAACCGCGGTGGTAAAGGTGTGAAATGTTATAAGATCATGGAGAAGACAGGAAACGTGATCGGTGTGAAGAACCTCCATATGGATGACGAGATCATGATGATCAATACCGAAGGCATTGTCATTCGTATGATGTGCAGCGACATTTCCGTTCTTGGACGTGTGACATCCGGTGTGAAACTTATGAATCTTTCGGAGAACGTATCTGTGGCAAGTATTGCGAAAGTCCGTGAAACTTCAGCAGACAGCGAAGATATCATCAAAAAAATCGAAGACGAAATGATCGAAGATGAGAAAAACGACGAAGAAATCAAAAACGAAGAGACAACACAGGAGTAATCAAACTGGAGGAAGACCATGATTTTGCGAAGAATGCTTGCAATCTGGATTTCAAAAGCAACATGTGTAGTATGTAAACTTGCCGGCAAACAGGGGGTAACCCTGGCCGGCAAAATTGCACTTAAAATAGATCCGAAAATCCTGATGGAACTTTCCGGGCAGGTGCGGAAAAAGATTTTTATCACCTGCGGAACAAACGGAAAGACGACAACTAATAATCTGCTCTGCTCGGCAATCGAGGCAGAAGGTGAGAAAGTGATCTGCAACCACACCGGTTCCAATATGCTCAACGGTGTCGTATCGGCATTCGTGCTGGCAGCAAAATGGAACGGAAAACTGGATGCGGATTATGCGTGTATTGAGATTGATGAGGCATCAACAGTAAGAGTTCTGCCGTATTTTAAACCGGACTATATGATTTTGACCAATCTTTTCCGTGATCAGCTCGACCGTTACGGGGAGATTGATATTACGATGGAACTGCTCAAAAAAGCCATGCATATGGCTCCTGATATGACACTTGTCGTAAATGGCGATGATGCACTTTCGGCATTTCTTGCAAAAGATTCCGGTAACAAATATGTTACGTTTGGTATCGGAAAGCAGTGTCAGCAGGAAAAAGAAAATGCAAGAGAGATCCGGGAAGGTCAGTTCTGCAAATGCTGCGGAGAAAAGCTGAATTACCATTTTTACCATTACAGTCAGCTTGGGGATTATGAGTGTCCGAACTGCGGATTTAAAAGACCGAAGCTCGATTTTGATGCTGAAAACGTAAAAAGCGGTGGAAAACTTTCCTTCGATGTGGATAACAGAGAAATAAAAGCCAACTACCGTGGATTCTACAACGTTTATAATATTCTGGCAGCCTATGCAGCAGCTCGCACAGCCGGTCTGGAATTAAAGAATTACAACAAAGTGCTGGCAGACTATAATCCGCAGAACGGACGTATGGAGCATTTTCACATCAAAAATACCGATGTTCTGCTGAACCTTGCAAAGAATCCGGCTGGATTTAACCAGAATATTTCCGCAGTGCAGGAAGATGACAAACCGAAAGATATCATCGTGCTGATCAACGATAAAGATCAGGATGGTACGGATATTTCCTGGCTCTGGGATGTGGATTTTGACCGTTTTCAGGATATGAATGCAGCGTCGATCACGGTCAGCGGAATCCGATGCCAGGATATGCGTCTGCGTCTGAAATATGTTGATATTCCATCCAGGCTGGAACCGGATGTAGAAAAGGCGATCCGCAGCCGCATTGCAGACGGAACCGGAAATCTGTACGTGCTGGTAAATTATACGGCACTTTATGACACTCACAATATCCTGAAAAAATTAGAGCAGGAAAAAGCGTAGGAGGCGGCAGAAGCTATGAAAATTACAATCGGACATCTTTATCCGGATCTGTTGAACCTCTACGGAGACCGGGGAAATATCCAGTGCATGATGAAACGCTGCCAGTGGAGAGGCATTGAAGCAGAAACGCTGGAATTTAAACTGGAAGATGAAGTAGATTTTTCCAAACTAGATATTGTGCTGCTCGGAGGCGGTTCTGACCGTGAGCAGATGATCGTCTGCAAAAGACTGCAGCAGATCCAGAAAAACTTTAAAGATTATGTGGAAGACGGCGGTGTTGTGATCGCTGTCTGCGGTGGTTATCAGCTGCTTGGAGATTACTATCAGACGGACGAAGGCCGTATGGAAGGACTGCATTTGGTCAAACTCCACACGGAGCAGAAACCGGGAAGACTGATCAGCAATATCGTGCTGAAAAGTGATCTCTTTGATATGCCGGTCGTTGGATTTGAAAATCACGGCGGACGTACCGATATCGGTGATAACCAGCCGTTTGGCAAAGTCCTGTATGGTTCCGGAAACGACGGTGAATCTGGCTATGAAGGTATTGTATACAAGCATGTGATCGGCACCTATCTGCACGGACCACTGCTGCCGAAAAATCCACAGGTCTGTGACTGGCTGATTCAGAAAGCACTGGAGAGAAAATATGGAGAAGAAATCAAACTTCAGCCGCTGGATGATCAGGAAGAAAAAGAAGCAAACGCTTATATAGTAAACAGATTTGTAAAATAGAGGATTGGAACAGGATAGACAAAAGATGCTTATGCTCCACTTTTTTGCTCATAGCGGAGTGGGGCATGAAGCCATAAAACCATAAAACCACTCCTGTGTCATCCATAATTTTGGAAATTTGCCCTTGGCATCATATAAAATAGAAAATTACAGGGCAAATCGTATAAAAGAAAAAAGAAACAGGAAGCTGATTATTGGAAGGATAGATAAAAAATATTCCGGTAATCAGCTTTTTTTAGTAAATAGTAATTGAAAAAAAGCACATGAGATGTTAATATGAACTGGACATAATTAATTTTTTGTATAAGCAAATTAAGGAGGGCTTTTATGAAAAGATGGAAACAGTATTTGTCTGTTATGACAGCAGCTGCAGTGGTTATTTCCGGACCGGCAGTACCGATGAGTCAGGTATTTGCAGCAGATGCTCAGATGGTAACAGATGCAGATTTAAATGACACGACGGTGGCAGAGCCTGCAGCATGGGGAGCAACACCGAATGATGAACAGCTTTGGTACATGAAACAGGGGACAGCAGCATTCTGTCATTTCGGACCGAATACATTTAATAACGTTGAGTGGGGCGAAAAGTATGGAGAGACTGCTCCGGTAAATCTTTTTACTCTGACGAAAGATTTTGATGCAGAATCTCTTGTAAAAGCGGTAAAAGAAGCTGGATTCAGCCGTCTGATCCTCACAGCAAAACACCATGATGGATTTTGTCTGTGGTCAAGTGAGTATACGGATTATGATATAGCAAGTACAAACTATAAAAACGGCAAAGGAGATATTCTGGAAGAAATCTCAGATGCATGTACCAAGTATAATCTGGATATGGGCTGTTATCTTTCACCATGGGATATCTATGAAGATAAATACGGATGTTTCGGTGATAACAACAATAAGAAAAACAACCATAATAAAGGAACGTTCACGGATTACAATAAACTGTATGTAGCATGGATCAATGAAATCTGTCAGGCAAAAAAAGCAGATGGAAGCTATAAATATGGCAATAATAATCCAAAACGCCGTTCTGACCGTTTTGTAGAATGGTGGATGGATGGAGCACAGGGAAGTGCAAGTAATAGACAGACATACGACTGGAAAGCAATCCTGGGTGCTATCAGAGAGAATAATCCGCACTGTCAGGTATTTGGAACAGGTAAAGCGGTAAATGGTAAGAACGGTGCTGAAGATAAAGCACTGGCAGGAACGGGTGGTATCCACTGGATTGGAAACGAATCAGGCTGGGCATCTAATGAAACATGGGCAAAGATCAATATTGGTGAAGACTATGAGGAATTACCAAAATCCGATGGAGCTTATATTGGTGTGAGCGAAGGTGTACAGTGGTCTGTACCGGAAGTTGACACGAAAATGTTGGCAGGATGGTTCTGGAGAGATTCAGCAGGAGACAGTACGACAAAATCAGAAAAAGATCTTGCAGATATTTATTTCCGTACCGTGGGACGAGGTGCAACTTTACTTATGAATCTGTCTCCAAATAAAGAGGGTAAGGTAGGAGAAACACAGTTAAACCGTTTTAAAGAGTTTGGAAGCAACATTCAGGAAACCTTTGATGAGGACTTTACCAAAGAAGAAGGTGTAACAGCAAGTGCAACTTCTGTATGGGGAAATTCCAAAGAATTTTCGGCAAGTAAAGTAATTGATACGATTCCGGAAGGTCAGACATATGATGAAACATACTGGGCACCGGAAGATGGTAAGACAACAGGAAGTCTGGAGATTAATCTGAATGGTATTAAGAAATTCGATGTTGTTTCTATCGAGGAATATATCCAGAAAGGACAGACGATTTCTTCTTTCACAGTAGAATATAAAGACGTAACAGGAAGATGGCATGATTTCGGAAAAGGAGCTACGATTTCTGCAAAGCGTCTGTGCCGCAGTGAAGCAGTAGAAGGAACCGCAGTACGTATCAATATCACAGGGGCAAAAGCAACACCGAAGATCTGTAATGTAGGCGTATACAAAGCAGCAAAAGGATTCGAAGTAGAGTCATCAGGAAGTACTGTACTTCCGACTAACCTGAAAAAGATAGGAATCAGTAAGGCAACAAGAGAAGGTAACTGGACATTCGAAGCAGATGAAGATGGTGTAGCACAGGGTTCTGCATGGGGAAATGCAGGTGTAACAGCCAGCTTTAAATTTACAGGAACAAAAGCATGGGTTATTGGAACAGCTGATCCAAATCATGGAAACATGGACGTTTACATTGATGGAACAAAAGTTGATACGGTAAGTACAAAACAGGCTTCAAGAAAAATGGGAGCCCTGCTGTATACGACGAAAGAACTTGCATATGGAGAGCATACCATCAAACTTGTGGGAACTTCACAGGCACTTGGTATCAGTAAGATCTGGTATGCAGATGGTTCCGGTATCTTCAGTATGAAACAAAAAGAATGTGATCTGCTGTATGGCGGAACATATGATGTTGAAATTACACGTACTGCAGGTTCACATGGAAAAGTTACTGTTGGATATTCAACACAGTCAGCAGGGGCAGAACAAGGAGTAAACTATATCAACCTGACAGGAACCGTAACGTTTGAAGATGGAGAAACATCAAAGACAATTACTCTGACAGGACTGGAGAATGACAGAAGTGCTGATGGAAAAGACTTTTATTTCACATTGATGCAGGCAGAAAATTCAGAAGCATCTTTCGATACAGACAGTTATACACATGTAACATTGTATCATCCAAATGTAGATAAAATAATGGAAAGAGCAGAAGAAATCAATCTTGCAGACTATGAAGCAACAAGTGCAAATGCATTCCAGAGTGCAGTTTCCACATTGAAGGATCTGTTATTCGATGAAAAGGCAACGGATGAACAGAAGAAAACTGCCCTGAATACACTTGTAAAAGCTAAGAATGAACTTGTTTCAACAGGCAGCACAGGAATGGTTCTTCCAACAGCAGGAGAAGAAACAGAAGTAGAGGCAGAGGACTTTACACTGAAGCCGTTAAATGGAGATTCTACCAACCATGTACATGTAGTGGAACGATCTGAAGCAAGTGGCGGAAAAGTGGTCGACTGGTTTATGAATGGAGATACTATTTCCATGAACTTCTATGCTCCGGCAGCAGGACAGTATAAAGTGAAGGCTACTTATCAGAGTGGACGTACAGAGGCAGGCGGAAATCCAAATGTATTTTCATGGAAGGGTACTAATGTAGAGAGTGGAAGTCTGGATGTATATGGAGAAGCCGGTGCAACACAGGTACATACTGCAGAATTTACCATTAATGTAACAAAAAAAGGTCATGGCACTTTAGTTTTTGAAGGAACAGAAAAAGAAGGACCAAGAATTGATAAATTCGTATTCTCAAAAGAAAGTAAAGAAGCAACAGGCATTCAGATCAATAAACAGAAAATGAGCCTGAGCAAAAAAGATCAGACAGAAAGAATCTACGTAAAAGTAAATCCGGAGGATAGTGCAAACCAGAATGTAACATTTACGACTTCGGATAGCAAAGTAGCTACAGTAGATGAAAAAGGAAATGTAAAGGCAGTTGCAAATGGAACCGCTGTGATTACAGTAACCACTAAAGATGGAAAGCACAGTGCTTCCTGTGAGGTTACGGTATTTATCGAACAGCAGGTTATTGATGAACTGATTACAAAAATCAATGATGAACTTACTGCTTTAAAAGACAAGAAGGAAAGTGATTATACACCAGAATCTTGGAAAGAGTATAAGAAAGCTCTGGAAGCAGCTACAAACGCAGCAAAAGATGAAAAGGCAACGAAAGCAGACTTAGAGAAGGTACTTGAAAATCTGCAGGCAGCAGCAGCTAAACTTCAGAAAAAAGCACCTGAGTCAGAAACACCGTCAACGGATAAAAAGCCGGAAACTCCTTCAACCGATTCCAAGAATCCAACTGTTGGAACAGAAGCGAAGGTAGGAAAAGGTATCTATCGCGTAACAAACGCAAAGAAAAAGACAGTAGTTCTGGTAAAACCGCGTAAAGCCAACAATACAAGCTTTAACGTACCAAAGAGTGTGAAACTGGCAGACGGAAGATATAAAGTAGTTGGAATTGCTAAAAATGCATTTAAGAACAACAGAAAACTGAAGAAAGTTGTCATCGGAAGTCAGGTAACAAAGATCGGTGCAAATGCATTCAGCGGAGCTAAAAATCTGAAGACTATTACAATCAAATCCAAATCTCTGAAGAGCGTTGGAAAGAATGCATTTAAGGGTATCGATAAGAAATGCAAGATTAAAGTTCCAGCTAAGAAATTAAACAGCTACAAGAAACTTCTGAGTAAAAGGTCAGAGCAAGCGTAAAGATTACAAAATAAACCAGAGTCAAGAGTATCAATTCTGAAATAAAGAGTAGTCTAAAAAGAGTTGCCACAAAGGTGAAAAACACCGGAGTGGCAGCTCTTTTAATATATGAGATAAAAATTATACATTCAGTGTTTCTGGAGAGGGTGTAAAAATTCTTGTGTCTATGGAAAGTAAATCTTTCTGATAAGAAATAGATATGTAAAATTTTGCTGTCGAATTAATGATTATGCGGCTGTCGAATATATCTTTGTACTTACAGTATTGCCATGTAGGAAAATTATATACATCATTTTCGATTTTTTTGCATGACAAGTAAGGCATCATGATTATTGCCTTTTTTGGTGGGCTCTGCCCACACCCGACCTCTGGAATAGGATCGGAAATTTCTGGCAATAATATAAATGCCGAAGGAATAGACAGAGAGCAGGAATGAGGGGCTTAAAAGAGTTTCCCCATTCCTGCTTTTCTTTTCTCTTACAGATAAGCAGTGAGCCGTTCTCCGTAAAGGACTATCAGCTGATTCAATACCTGATCCCAGTTCCGGTATCTCTGCGTCCACTTTTTGACTACGTTCTCGCTGGCAAGATACAGCATCTTTTCCAATGCAGAATCGCTTGGGAATACGCTTTTCGTTTTCGTGACTTTCCGATACTGGCGGTTCAATCCTTCTATGATATTTGTCGTGTACATAATGCGTCTGATATCATTAGAAAACTGGAAAAAGGAACTTACATCTTCCCAATTATTTTCCCAGTTACTGATCGCGTACGGATATTTCTTCCCCCATGTTTCTTTCATGTTCTCCAGCTCTGTTAAAGCGGCTGTTTCGTTCGGAGCATTGTACACTTCTTTGAAATCCGAGGAAAACTTTTTCAGATCATTATAATTTACATATTTGAAAGAATTGCGTAGCATATGGATCACACATCTCTGGATCTCTGCCTGCGGATAAACTGCCTGAATAGCTTCTTTAAAACCCGGAAGACCATCCACGCAGAAGAAAAGGACATCTTTTACTCCGCGGTTCTTAAGATCATTAAGCATTCCAAGCCAGAACTTACTGGTTTCATTTGCGCCTACTGTGATGCTGAGGATATCTTTGTATCCCTCCACTGTAACGCCAAGAACTACATACGCAGCACGACTCAGGATTCTGCCATCCTCACGTACTTTATAATGAATACAGTCCATAAAGACAAACGGATAAACCGGATTCAGAGGACGTGACTGCCACTCCTTGACCTGAGGAAGGATCTTATCAGTGATCTTGCTGACCATTTCTGCCGATAATTCAATTCCATAAAGATCCTGAAGCTGGTCATGAATGTCACGTGTACTCATACCACGTGCATATAAAGAGATCACTTTTTCTTCAATTCCAGAAATATCCCTCTGATATTTAGGAATCAGCTTCGGTTCAAACTCCCCATTGCGGTCTCTTGGTACATCAATTTGGAATTCACCGTACTGGCTTTTTAAGTTCTTTGTGGAATGACCATTTCTTTTGTTGTCTGTCTGCAGATCTCCCTTATGATTTTTTTCATAACCGAGAGTTGCATCCAACTCTGCCTCCATCAGCTCCTGCAGGATATCTTTGAAACTGTCTTTCAGAAGCGTGTATACATCTGCAACGCTACTAATGTTGTTTTCTGAGATAATCTGTCGAATTTGTTCCTTTGCAACTGCCATAAAAATACTCCTTTTCGATAAGAATTGTCATATCTAAATTCTTACCAAAAAGGAGCCATTTTTTACCAGAAACACAAACTATTTTACACTACCTTTCTGGAAGTTCGGCGATTTCACGTGCTTCTTTTTCTGAAAATCCCTTTTCGATAAGGCGTTTATATACGCGAACTTTTTCAGCGTGGATACCGGCAGTTTTACCGAGTTCAATTCCCTGCTCAATTCCCTGCTTAATTCCCTGCTTAATTCCTTCTCCAATGCCTTGCTTCAAGCCTTTTTCAATGCCCATTTTTTCAAGTCTTTCTGCTACGTCACACATATTTCGAACCCCTTTCTTTTCCTGAAATATTGTCAAATAACGTTCATCACCGGTCATGACCTGGAGAAGTTTCAGTACTTCATCTATATGACGAATTTCTGTCGGATCATCAAGCCGCCTGTGCAGGTATTTGATTTGGTTGGATTTTCCTGCCGAACGGCAATGAAATTCAGATTAAAAAATAGAGTAAAAATTATTTGTGCTTATTGTAAATGAATAAGTGATGCTTGTCAATCTTTTTGAATACTTTTGGAAGAAAATTGGAAATATCAAAAAGAGCAGAAAAAACTTTTCAAAAATGAAAGGGATAATGGAGTAAAAATAATTTATAAACTGTGAGCTTTAAAAAGCAAAAAAAGTAAGGTATAATATAAAAGAAATATAATAAAATCGGAGGAGAAAGAGTGAAAAAATTTGCTTATCAGGCAACGCAGAGATTGTATGCACTTATAGTTGGAATAATATTTTTGTTGATATTATTTGGACAATGGTGCAGCTTTAAATTAAAAAAAGGATTTTTGATTCCAAATATTGTAATTTTAGGGGGAATTATTTTAGCTGGGGCATTTGTATATTACTGGCGATATAAAAGAAATGGAAAGCAGAAGGCAGAGAGGATATGGAAGTATGATTTAATTGTAAAAATTTCTTTGATTATATTATTTGTTGTTCAAATTTTTATTGCTTACAATATAGTTTTTGAGCCTGGCTGGGATGCAGGAGGAATTTATAACAGTGCAAAAATATTTGTAAACGGAAATCGGGCGGATATCGTTATAAGATATCCATTTTCTATGTATCCAAATAATTTACTGCTGCTGTTTATAGAGTCAGCTGTTATTTCTTTCTGTAATTTGTTTGCAAATGAAAATGAAGTTGTACAGTTAATGGTTTTGCTGTTCTTAATTCCATGATAAACGTTGCTGCGTGCTATTTGACATATAAAAGTGCAATCTTTTTTAAGAAAAAAAAATTGCATTTGCTGCCTTTATATTAGCTGTTTTGAATTTTGGACTATCTCCGTGGAATGTAATTTTTTATTCAGATTCATTAGGATTGATTTTTCCAGTACTGACCTTTTATTTGTTTATGAAACCAAATAAAACGGAAAAGATGGATTGGATTTCTAAAATTTTTGCGGTGATCATAGGCTGTATTGGATATAATATTAAGCCACAATGTTTTATAATGTTAATAGCACTGTTTATAATCCAGTTGTTCAGTTATTTAAAAGATAAGAAAAAGCTTCTTCAAATTGTAATATTGGCAGGCTGTTTTATTCTTTCACTGATAACAATAAAAACAAGTGTCAACTTGATCTGTGAAAGAAGTGGAATTATTCTGGATTCAAGTCAGACATTTGGAATGTCTCATTTTCTGATGATGGGAAATAATGAAGAAGGTGGAGGTGTTTATTCTGAGGATGATGTAATATATTCGAAATCCTTTGCAACGCCACAGGAAAGAAAAAAAGCAAATATACAAAGAACTTTTGAAAGAATGAAAGATATGGGAATAGCAGGTTATCTTCGATTTTTAGCAAAAAAGATGCTTACTGTCTATAATGATGGTACTTATGCATGGGGCGGAGAAGGAAACTTTTTTATGGTTGTTTTTCCGCAGCCTGATAATCATATAGCTGTCTTTCTAAGAAATGTATATTATGCAGACCACAAATATTATGATATCTTTGTAACAGTAATGCAGAGTATCTGGGTTTTTGTGCTGGGTGCGGCTGCTCTTTCGGGATTGGGGAAAGAAAATCGGCAGGAGATTATAGTGCTGATGCTTTCCATTGCAGGACTGACCTTATTTGAAGTTCTTTTCGAAGCGAGAGCCAGATATCTGTATACATATGCTCCGGTATTTTGTATTTTAGCAGCAAATGGAATAGAAAAATTAAACAGTGAGATAAAGAAGAAAAACAGATTATAAAAGCATTTGAGGAGAAAAAATGAAACCAAGATTATATATGATAATACCTTGTTATAATGAAGAAAAAGTGCTTCCTATTACATCAGAAATGTTTCTGGAAGAGCTGAATTTATTGATCGCAAAAGGTAAAATAAGTGAAAACAGCAGAATTTTGTTTGTGAATGATGGAAGTAAAGATAAAACATGGGATTTAATTAAGGAGATTTCGGAGAAAGACGAACATTTCATCGGGATTTGTCAGAGTCGAAACAGAGGACATCAAAATGCAGTTCTGGCAGGAATGATGGAAGCAAAGGATGTTGCGGACATTACGATTTCTATTGATTGTGACGGACAAGATGATATAGCTGCTATGGAAGCGATGGTGGATCGTTATCATGAAGGCTGCGAAATCGTATATGGTGTAAGAAGCAATCGTGATACCGATACATTTTTTAAGAGATTTACGGCTCAGACTTTTTATAAGCTATTAAATAAACTTGGGGGAGAGATTGTGTACAATCATGCAGATTATCGACTGGTTTCAGCCAGAGTATTAAAGGAATTTGCAAATTTTAAAGAAGTTAATCTATTCTTGCGGGGTATGATTCCACTGGTAGGATTTAAAAGTACGAGCGTTTATTATGAAAGGCACGAAAGAATTGCCGGGGAATCTCATTATCCACTTTCCAAAATGCTTGCACTGGCATTTGATGGAATTACAAGTTTGAGTGTAAAACCGATTCGCTTGATTGCAGGGTTTGGACTTGGAGTTTCTGCCTTAAGTTTTATAGGAATTATCTGGGCGGTTGTTGCAACAATTTTAGGAAGAACCGTAGCCGGATGGTCCAGTACGGTATGTATCGTATGCTTTATGGGAGGAATACAGTTGATCTGTCTCGGTGTTTTGGGAGAATATATCGGAAAAATCTATATGGAAGTAAAAGCAAGACCGCGATATATTATCAGTGAACGCACATGGGAAAAAGATGAAAAGGCGGAGAAAAAGAAATGTTCAAAATAGAAAGAAAAATTGTAGAATTTGTGGAACGGAATGTTAATATATTATTTATGCTGGCAATTACAGGTTTGGCAATTGTTGTACGTTATGCGGGAAGAGATTTTGTTTCCGGTGATATGACATGGTTTCTTCTGGGATGGTTTCAAAAAATAGCGGATAACGGAGGCATCCATAGTTTAAAAAATCAGGTTGGAGATTATAATATATTATATCAGACAATAGTAGCATTATTTACATATATAGGAGACAAGAGCATTTATTACTATAAAATATTATCGATTTTCTTTGATTTTTGCATGGCAATATCAGCAGCTATATTTGCATGCGAATTGAGCAAAAAAGAAAAAAATGATAAAGTATTTTTTATTACGTTTGCTGCAGTGATCATGTTGCCGACCGTTATTCTTAATTCTGCTTACTGGGGACAATGCGATTCTATTTATACGACCTTTATCATTCTTACATTACTGTATTTGTATAAGGGAAAATATCACAGTGCATTTGTTTTTTTAGGTATTGCTTTTGCATTTAAAATGCAGACAATATTTATTTTTCCATTTATTATATGCTTCTATATTTATAAAAAACAATTTAGCGTATTTGAACTTCTTATTACCGTGTTTACCTTCTGGATATCGGGAATATGTGCTTTTGTCCAGGGACGGAGCTTACTTGATCCGTTTAGAATTTATGCGAGTCAGACAGATACATACCAGTATATGCATGTGAATTTTCCGAGCTTTTGGATGTTTGTAGGAAATGATTATGAATGGCTAAAAACGGCAGCAATCGTTATGGCGGCAAGCATATGTGGTATGGGATTGTATATTATTATGAAAAGAAAGTTAGATTGCAGTCGTCCTGAAAATTTTGTATGTATTGCGAGCTGGTTTATCTGGACTTGTGTATTGTTTTTACCGGCAATGCATGAAAGATATGCATATCC
>SCPO01000379.1_pt1 | contig 24367 bp, 15 predicted proteins | sample 6106821 | NCBI WGS metagenome assembly SCPO01 (sample SAMN10720448, study PRJNA508395) | human gut metagenome | isolation source: Participant 2 stool, 0 month | host: Homo sapiens | collected 2017 | reverse complement strand
CTGCATCCACTGACCGTTCGGCTCAGAGCCTCCTCCTTTTGAGGCTGGACTTCATACTCATAAACCTCTTCCTCATCCTCGCTGTCCTCATGAGATGGAGGAATCGTAGTTTCCGGAACAGTTGTTTCCGGAACGGTAGTTTCTGGAACGGTTGTTTCTTCCTCTTTTTTAAGGATCATTTCATATGGCTCAAAATCTCCAAACTCTGTGATCATCCCTTTCATGGAACCGGTCTACAATCTGGAAATCATTCTCATCTACGGAAATCGTCACATTTTCATCCGATTTTATGGTAATGGTTCCAAGAAGGACCTTTTCTCCCTTTTCAAGGACGGTATCCCTTCCGGCTACATACAGCTTCATGGTTTGATCTTCCTCATTGTACCGTTCTTCATGAACCGATACCTTCTCCCCCTTAAAATCAGATCCGAATTTAAAAACAGGCTCCTCTGACAGATCTTCCTTACTGTCAAAATTCAGTGTCAGGCTGAAGGCCTTAATTTCCTCGAACGCTTCCTTTTCCTGAAGCTCCAGATACATACTTACTACATTTTTGCTCTTCTTTTCCCATGTGATCAGGCTGTGCTTTTCCGCCCGTGTCAGCACGGGCGGGATCAGCACAAGAAGAAGGCAGATAATGGCCAGACAGCCGAAAATTGATTTCTTCTTCATATTTTTCTATCTTATTCTCCGTTGTTTGGTGTTTGACTGTTTTCCAGCTTGATGGTCGGAATAGGATCCGGAACTGCCGGAACCGCCATAAATGGGGTATCGCTTACAAGGCGGTCGCCTTCATTGGTTTCCCCATTCTGGACACGATAAAGCTCTGCCCGAACCTTTTCAGGACGTTCCACCATGTCATTCTGATCCTTAGGCTCAATATAGTAAATCCAGCTTCCTTCAGAGACCTCTCCTAACTGTCCGTCCTTTGGATCGGGAGCCAGGATCAGCTGATCTGCAGCTGTATCTCCATCCTTGTCCTTTCCGCCGACCACATTACCCTTTTCATCATAGAGGATCACCATGTTATAAGCAGGATTTCCTTTATAGCGTCCTGTAAATACGATGGAACCCTTGGGGATTCTGGTTGCATTGCTTCCAGTACGTTTTTCGCCGGAATACGCTGCTGTGCCTTCTTCACTGCCATTATCGCTTCCGGAATGCTCAAACACCGCATCCTCTGTCAGGATTCCAAACTGATCCAGCTGAACACTGTCGCCGATGGGGCTGAGAATATCGATCTCCGAAGCTGAGAAGCGGTCAGAACCAAGAGCAGTGATCTTCACATAGGCTGCATCATAGATATAGTACCTTCCGTCATTTTCCTTGTCAAAATGTACGGCTGCAACGCCATTTTCCAGCCGGAAGGTTCCTTTTTTAATCTCCTTCCAGTCTGTTCCGTCTTCGCTGATGGAAATGGAGTAAGCCCTAATCGGCTCCCCGGTTCCTTTATATGTGTATTTCACGCCTGCAATGGCTTCTGTTCTTCCAAGGGAAATGACTGCCTGAGCGTCCTCTGTCCTTTCCTCCGCTTTTACTGTTCCCTCATACACAGTATCCAGATCATTGTCAATCATGGTTTTTGCGCTGCTGACAGTTCCGCTGCAGGACTGGTTAAACTGGTTTTCCTCGCTGTTTACATCCCCTGTTTACCTCTTCATCCGCTTTAGACCAGGTATTTACGGTAATGCTCCAGCCTGCCTTATCCATGCTTCCGTCATGGGAAACCAGGATCTCATCAGCCAGGACATAAGCCTTTGTAGGCATCATGCACCAGTCGATTCCTCTTACCTCGTATCCAACCACCCTGTTATTGATTCCGGAAATCACATCTGTAAAGGTATCCTCCTGGGTAAAGCCCACAACCTGGCGCTCTTCCTTTCCGTAGCGGCGCTGGATCCGGGTAATCTCATAGCCGAAAAGCGTTCCACTCATGGCAGCTCCGTCTTTTCCATGAGCCTCCATGGTAAGGGTCACGCGTCCTGGATCCGTTTCATCCTGATGCGCTGTGGCTGCTACTTCTACAGATTTTGCGATACTGCTTCCACCCTCTGCACGGTATGCCCTGGCCTCATCATTGATATAGTAAATCGTTCTCTCTTCTGCGTCAAACTGCTCTGCGTATTTCCTTGTAACCGCATCAGGGATCATTCCCCAGCGTGTGAAGAATTCAAGCACGTTCTTTTCAGCAGCCGCGCGCCAGACGCATAAGCTTATTGTCCTTATCCGCTCCGTCCAGAGTCAGCTTTACTCCATCCGGTGCAGGTGCACGGCTTATATCTCTTGCATAAGAATCAATGCGGGCAAAGATCAGGTTCTTTCTCTGCTCCCCATAATCCTCATAGGTCTTAAAGTTATATCCATCGTCATAAGCCAGATGAAGCTGCCAGTACATTCCCAGCTGGTCGCTGCTTCCGCCCTTTGTTCCTGAAGTTACCTTTCTGTAAGCGTCCTCATATTTGAAACGCACAGAATCGTTGGTATCCTTTGCCTGAGCCAGGATCGAATAGTAGTTATTTGTGACCTCAGCCACAGCGTACGCGCCTTCGTTGATGATATGGCCGATTTCATGGGCAATTCCCCATCCAAAGTAGCTTCCGCTTACATATTTGCCGTTATCCGACTGGATCGGCTCTGATCCACCTAACAGCGCGCAGGAATCCCACTCAATACCAATATGAAGACCGCCTGCATACATAAATGCGCCTGCAAACATTCTCTGATAACGGATATTTAAACGCGTTGTTGGAAGCTTGTCCTTCTCATAGATTTTTCCTCCGGTAACCGGAGCCGCATTTAATCCCTTATGCTGATAGAACAGATGAATCATCTCATCCATAGCCATAAGAGACTGATACAGCTTCTCTGCTGCTTCATCCTGAGATTCACCATTTCCCGCAATGGACTTATATACCTGCTTAATGGGAATCGAAAACATCATCTGATCCAATACAATATCCGTTGCACCTAAAATACAGTTTCTTTCGTCATAGTCCAGACCGGAAATGGCGCTGTGAGAGTCCTCACTGTCAGAATTCTCATTATGCATCTCCTCTATCTTCTGGACGTATTCCGCCATTTCTGCCACATAGGCGTCTGTCAGTTCTTTGCGTTCCTCTGCAGTCTCTGCCCGTGTCACATCCAGAACCGGATACTGAGAACCGCCAATTACGCGGACTGCATAAATCTCATTGGGGTTATTTCCGGTGTACTCTATATACAGAGCTCCGCCTTTTTCCACACCCAGACTTGAAACGGCAGGAACTGTAATTTCATTAAAGCCTACCTTCAGGGATGTTACTTTTTTCTGTAAATGGCTGGCTTCTGAATGGTACTGAGTTGCATAAAGATCCAGATTTGTATTGTCTCCAGTACGTCTTCCGGGAGCTCCTACATAGACTACAACCTTCTCTCCGGCCAGAGCTGCTGTTCCCAGAGGCTGCCATCCATTGAGACCGGCGCTGAAGGTAATATGGCTGTCATATTTCTTGGATACCCCAGTATCTATATGAATCACCTTATAAGACTCATTATGATCCAGGATCTTCTCCGCATTGTCCAGCTCCTTCAGGATCAGATCTCTCTTGGGAGTCATTTCTCCGCTTACAGGATCTACCTCGTCAGCCCTGATCCTCAGCTCAGTGATCTGTTCCTGTGTAACATCCTCGCGAAGAGTCATATGCAGATCGTCCGTATACAGGGACAGAACCTCATTTAAAAGCTCATCATACTCATAAAAACGGATTTCTGCAATACTGATATAGCGGGTAGAGCTGGGTACAGCCGTATTAAGCTGAATCTTATCTGCCTCAAATGGCTTATCTGCCAGAAATTCATAATATTTCTTTCCGTTTTTATCCAGACCCTCCCGGACAGTGAGACGCCCGTTTATGATCTGAGGTTCATTTTCTTCTCCGTTCCAGGCACGGACACGGACTGCATTAAAATCATTTTTCTGATTCGGGCCTGCAGTAAATGCAATAGTATCCATAATATAGGGCTGATCCAGCGTCACAATAGGGCCTCTGTAACTATAGTAAGCGCCGGAATCCCAGTCATCCAGCTCCCATAAAGAATAGGGATCACCGTCTGCCACATCACCCGGAACACTTGTTACAGAACCGGTGACAATGGATACCTCTTTAATATGCTCTGTTAATGCCTGTCCTTCCTTCGGCTCTGTGTTGATCAGACGGTAAGCGGGCATTCTTGCCGCTTCCACTGTAATCGTACTTCCAGAGTATATCACAGACTGAGGACTGTCTCCCAAAGGATTATGACCGATCATATAGATCTCATACTCCGTCTTATCTTCCAGACCGCTGATGGTTGTGCTTGTGCCTGTAAGCTCACCAAGCATTGTAAACTCGTCTTCTGTACCCGCCTTGCGGTAATACAGGCTGTAGCTCTTTGTATCCTTCATCTTTTTCCATGAGATATGAAGGCTCTTATAGCCTCCCTCAATGGAAATATTTTCCGGTGCTGGCGGCGGACCGTCCGGTTCCGGTGTTACGGCAATCTGAGCGCTGTAACTGCTCTTCCAGCTTCCGTTTACAGAACGGACCTTTACCAGAAACGTCTCATAATTCAACAGTTCTTTTCCATTAAATTCATCAACTGTCAGCGTATTTACCGTTGTTTCGATAATTTCTGTTTTTCCATTATTTGTAATGGAAACCTCATAGCCTGTAATATTTACCTCTTTATCCCATGTAAGGGTAAAGATCTTGCTTCCGATCTGTGCGCTTACATTCTGAGGGATATTCTGGGCTGGCGGCGGGATGCGGTCCTTCATATCGCCTAAAAATTCTACCTGGCTGATTTCTGCCAGATTTCCTTCCGATACGGTTCCCGTTACCTTAATACGGATCTTTTTCACAGGCTTCTGATTCTTCAGATCAATCAGGATCGCACCGTCTGCATCGATCATGGCAGTCGCACCGCTTCGGAAGGAACGGCGCTTTTTAGTTCTCGCATACCTGTCAATGGTTACTGCGATCTTCTCGCCGTCAGTCAGCTCTGCTTCTACCTCACCAGTGCTGATCGCGCCCTCGGAATCAGGCGGAGACTGGATTACAATTCCTCCGATCACCGGCTGTCTGGAAAGATCCAGCTCCAGTTCAACCGGATAAGCCTCTGAAATTGGTTCATCTATCTCGCTGTCCGCGTGCTCCAGTGTTATGGAGCTTTCTGTATCATTATTAAACAGATCCTGTACCGTTCCCTCTACCTTTGTGGCATTGCTTTTTGTCGCTTCACTTGGAGATGCAAGGGTTACATCGCCTTCCTGAACCGTGATCGAACGTTCAATCGTAGAAACCGGATATTTATTATCGCTGCCTTCCTTTCCTTTATAAAGGCTGGCAAAATACTGCAGATCCACCAAGTCGATTTCTCCGTCACGGTTTAAATCCATGCCTTCCTCATCCATACCTGTGAGATTGCCCTCATAAACAGCATCTACCAGAGCATTCATATCCTCTTTATCAATCACGCCGCTTCCGTCCACATCACCCATACGGATCAGGCCCGGATGAGCGGAGGAAGAATATTCATAATCACCGTAATCATTTAAAATCATGATCTTGGAGGTATCATCCCTGACCTCTATGGTCTGTTCATATGGAAGATATCCTTCGGCTGTTACCTCAAGCACATACATTCCATTTGGAACATTCTCAAAGGTCTCATTTTCCTGCTGTCCCTCTCCCGATTCCTCTTCAGGCATCAGGCTGATGGTAAGAGAATCCTGGTAAATATCCCCGTCTTCGTTCGCTCTTGCCTTTTTGGATACGACTTCATTTAATTCAACATTAAAATCCACAGCAGACATTACAGGCAGCAGGGTCCGTATTTCCACCATAACAGCGCCTCTGTGCTCTTTTCCCGGCTTTACCGGCTCACTGGGACTTGCAGTGGGAACTGATTCTGTCTCTGTTCCTCCATCCTCTTCATCTTCCTGCCGATGGCTTTCAGATGAACTTGCAGTGGGAATCGTTTCTTTCTCTGTTTCCTCAGTCTGCGTTTCCTCGTCCCTGCTGTCTGATTCCAGACCGGGGATTTTGCTTTCCTCCAGGGCTTCCATTTGCCCTGCTGATTCCGGCAGCTGCGCTCCATAGGCGTTAAAGGCGCCAAGGGGAAGCTGCAGGCCAATACAGGCAGCCAGCACACATGCCAGTTGTCGTTTCATTTCTGCTTCTCCTCTTCTTTTTTGTTTCGTTTTTGTAACCAAATGCACCTTAGTATATCAGGAAATGTTTGTCATTTCAATTGTTTTTTAACTTTTATTTCCATATAAAAACTCCCGCGCATATACCGTTTCCGTTTATGCGCGGGAGTTCATTTTCATTCTGTTTTATACAATTCCCTGACCCAGCATAGCCTCAACAACCTTCTCAAAGCCTGCAATATTGGCGCCTGCCACATAGTTTCCGGGAACGCCGTAGCGCTCTGCCGCATCCGCAGCCTTTGCAAAAATATCGGCCATGATCTTATGAAGTCTCTCATCTACTTCCTCAAAGGTCCAGGACAATCTTAAAGAGTTCTGGCTCTGCTCCAGACCGGAGGTTGCAACGCCGCCTGCATTTGCTGCCTTACCGGGCATAAAGAGAATCTTCTTCTCAACAAAGAGATCAGTTGCTTCTCTGGTGGACGGCATATTTGCACCCTCTGCCACTGCAAAGCAGCCATTTGCCAGAAGAGCTTTTGCATCCTCCAGATTCAGCTCGTTCTGCGTTGCACATGGAAGAGCAATGTCGCAGGGAATGGTCCAGATACCCTTTCCTTCTGTATATACAGCAGAAGAAACTGCCTCTGCATACTCCTTAATGCGACCTCTGCGCACTTCCTTGATCTCCTTTACAACATCCAGCTTGATGCCGTCCGGATCATATACATAGCCGTTGGAATCACTCATAGCAACAACCTTTGCGCCAAACTGCTGTGCCTTCTCAACTGCATAGATGGCAACATTTCCGGAACCAGATACGATTACCGTCTTTCCTGCAATCTCCTTGCCGTTGTGCTTTAACATCTCATCCAGCATGTATACAAGGCCATAGCCGGTCGCCTGGGTTCTTGCCAGAGAACCGCCGAAGGTCAGTCCCTTTCCGGTGAGAACGCCCTCATATAAGCCGGTCAGTCTCTTGTACTGGCCGAACAGGTATCCGACCTCTCTTCCGCCTACGCCGATATCGCCTGCGGGAACGTCCGTATCCTTGCCGATATGACGGTACAGTTCTGTCATAAAGCTCTGGCAGAAGGCCATGATCTCACGGTCGGATTTGCCCTTTGGATCAAAGTTGGAGCCGCCCTTTCCGCCGCCCATAGGAAGACCGGTCAGAGAATTCTTTAAGGTCTGCTCAAAGCCCAGGAATTTAAGAATACTCTGGTTTACGGAAGGATGGAAACGAAGTCCGCCCTTGTAAGGTCCAATGGCGCTGTTAAACTGCACTCTGTAACCTTTATTGACCTGCACATTTCCCTGATCATCCACCCACGGCACGCGGAACGAAATAATGCGCTCCGGCTCTGTAAAACGCTCCAGGATGCCCGCTTTGCGGTACTTTTCCTCATTTGCGTCGATCACCAGCTTTAAGGAATCCAAAACTTCCTTTACTGCCTGGTGGAATTCCGGCTCACCGGGATTCTGTGCTACCACTCTCTCATAAATCTCATCAACATATGACATGGTACTGATCCTCCTTTGGTTTTTGTTGGGGTATGCGCCCGGTTTTAAGCGGACGTATATGGGATACTCCATCTTTCGATGTACATTTTAGGGACAGTATAGCAAGTTAACTTGCTAAAGTCAAGAAGGAATTTCATATGTTTAAAACAAAGCCGGGATTCTACCTCCCGGCTTCCTTTCGTTCCATCCCCACCAGCTCCGCCAGCTGTTCCATCACGCCTTTTCCGCCATTAATAGAAATCGTCCCCACCTTATCGCAGATCCGCTCCAGATACTCCATCTCCTTAAGCTTAAAGAGGGTCTGGTTTTCATCCATCAGCCTTGCGGTATTTAAGAGGCTTCTGGTAGAAGCTACCTCCTCCCTTCGGGTGATAACATTGGCCTGGGCGCGTTTTTCCGCCAGAAGCACAGTATTCATGATCTCCCGTATCTCCCCCGGAAGGATAATATCCTTGATTCCCGCAGAGACGATTTCCACGCAGTAATCCTCCTGCTTCTTTTTCATCTCCTCCAGCACATACTGGCTGATCTCCTCCTTCTGCTCCAAAAGCTCATCCAGACGGAACCGTCCTACATATTCCCTGAGGATCAGCTGCGCATGGGTATAGAGCTGTGTTCCCACATTTTCCACCAGCATTACCAGCCTGCGGGGATCTGTGATCCTGTAAGTGCAGATCACATTCAGCCGCACCCCCACCTTATCTGCTGTCAGTATCTCCTGACCGGAAATTTCCAGCTGCTGAAGCTTCAGATTAAATACTTTGCAGGTAGTTTCCCTTCCGTAATTCCAGAAAAAGTAAGTTCCCGTTTCCAGCTGCCGCTCAAACTGATTGTCAAAGTACAAAAGCCCAGTCTCTCCGTCCTTAATCACAATTTTCTTATAGTATTTGGCAGGCATCAGCTCCATATACATCCTGGGAAGAGTTTCTTCCATCCATGGCTTTGTGATATCAATCACCTGAAATTCATTTTTCTCAAATACATTCCAAAACAATGTCTCCGGCTTACAGACCACCTCTCTGAACGCTCCATTTACAAACCGGATGGCAATGGATGTATCCGGAAGCACATTTTTTACCACACGGGAAGCAAATTCCGGATTCTTCATCAGGATTTCCTCCGGAATCCCACAGGTATTTACAGCCCCGGTCATGGGAACAATTTTTACCTCACAGCCGGACAGGCTGAGAAAATAGTAGGTTCCCACAGTCAACAGCTTCTCAAAGCGGCCCCTGCGGATCAGATAGCCGCACTCATTTTCATTGATCTTATATTTCTTTATCATAGGTACCTCCCTGTTTCACAAACAATTTCCCTGTTTCATACAGAAAATCCTGCGCCATGCTTCGTCCCCGGCCCAGGGGGCTGTTTCTTAAGCCCAAAGGGCAAAGGACTCCAAAACTTCCTTATCCCGGCTCCTTTGGGCGATATCCGAAACTGCACAGGCCTTGCCGGAGACTGCCGCGATGCTGCCTGCAGCCGAAGCAAAAGCGCATTCTTTCTGTGGCCCTGCAGCCTTTTGACTGCAAAGCCGTGCTCCTGTGACATTTTTAAGATGTCTCTTAACGATTGCTATACCCGCTTAGCTACATGACTTGCCATCATGGCAGGATTTGAACCTGCGGCCCATCGTGCTGACTATATGCTGTCCTGCCGGAATACCAAAACACCATAGGCGACGGCACCGGGGAGCCAGGAAATACTCCTCCCATGGGCAGAACTGCCTGTATCTGACACCGGCCCTCCTGCCTGCAGGTGCCGGACTCTTCCATCATTATCCCTTTACCACCCCTACGGTCTTCAGCCGTTTGACCGGGGTTACCAGATCCGTTTGGGCGTTCATTACCTGATCGATATCTTTATAGGCAAACCGGCTTTCCTCTGCCACATCTGCCTTTCCCTTCTTTCCCAGAACCACGCCCTGTTTTCTCAGATCCAGGATTACATCCTCACAGGAAAAGGCTTCCATAGCGCCTTTTCTGGAATATTTCCGCCCTGCTCCGTGAGAACAGGAACAAAAACTCTCCTGATTCCCCTTTCCCATCACCACATAGCTGTAAGAACCCATGGCGCCGGGGATAACCGCCAGTTCGCCGTTTTCTGCCCTTACCGCGCCTTTTCTGTGCACCCATACCTCTTTTCCATAGTGTGTTTCGAGGGATGCATAATTATGATGACAGTTAATATCGCCGGAAAACTTCAAATCCAGCTCCGTATATTTTCCAATATACTTTTCCAGGATCGCCTTTACTGCCAGCATCAGCTTTTCCCGGTTTTCCTTTGCAAAATCCATGGAAAGCTGCATCCAGCGCAGATACTGGCGGCCCTCCGGGCTGTCCACGGGCAGAAAAGCCAGCCTGTATTCATCCGGCACCTGGCTGTACCATTTCTGGTTCAGCTGACGGGCCTTATAATGAAAATAGTCGCAGACGGATTTTCCAAAATGACGGCTGCCGGAGTGAATCATCACTGCCAGCATCCCCTGATCATCCTCCTGAAGCTCAATAAAATGATTTCCTCCGCCCAGAGTTCCGATCTGAAAATATCCGGCCTCCAGCTGTCCCAAAAGCTCTGTATCCTCCTCATACAGGTTCAGCTCTTCCAGTGCCCGGTCCATGGTATAAGAGGGCATCCCCAGCTTATGATGGGCAAAGCCCACGGGAACATTTCTCATAATATCACCGATCACCGCCTGGATCAGCGTTCCGTTCCCGGTCTGGATCTCCCGAATGGCCTCTAACGGAATATTGGTTTCCGTATATGCCATCCCGCAGCCAATATCCACACCCACTGCATTAGGGATGATCACTCCCTCTGCAGCGATCACACCGCCGATGGGCATTCCCATTCCTGCATGGGTATCCGGCATCAGATTGACCCATTTATGGAGAAATGGAAGCTGTGCCAGGTGGTATGCCTGTTCCCTGCAGGTCTCTTCCAAATCCTTTTTATCCTCAAGCCATACCTTTACCGGCAATCTCATGGCATCCTTTTCATACATTACGAACATATCCTGCACATCCTTTCATTTCTTATCATGGCTTTATCTTAGCCTGATTTTCCATTTTTATCATTTAAAAAAAGGTGCGAACCCGCTATAATGGAGCTATATCACCCTATGGAGGGATCTATATGGCAGAATTTCAGGAGCTTATCAAAAACTTTGACCGGATCCGGGATTATATGCGCCAGTTTTATATTTATGGATTTAAGGTGAGAAATGATTTTGACTCCCGCAGCGCCCGGACCTATGACAATGAACGGAGGCGGATCGAGAGCTGGCTGGGCGATTACACCTGCTCTTCCTATACGACCAAGGGAAAACAGGTCTATATCAATATCGACAGCAAGACAGTGCCCGAAAATCCCCTCTATGCGGCCTGGAAATCGAAAAGCTTTACGGATAATGATATCCTTCTGCACTTTTTCATTCTGGATCAGCTCACCGATCATCCTCAGGGAATGAATGCCTCTGCCCTGAGCGATGCGATTTCCCTTACCTACGGCGTTGCCTTTGACCCCCAGACCGTGCGGCTGAAGCTGAAGGAATACGAATCTCTGGGACTGCTGTGCTCTCATAAAGAAGGAAAAAACCTTATCTATCAGATGCTCCCGCCCCAGTTTCCCCATGACTCTCCCTTAAATGATACTCTTTTAACCGCTGTTTCCTTTTTTCAGGGAACCGCCCCTTTCGGGTTTATCGGGAGCACCATTCTGGACTGGCACGACCGGAAAAATACCTTTTTTCAGTTCAAGCATCATTTTATCGTACATACCCTGGAAGATCAGGTGCTCCTGCAAAGCCTTACAGCCATCCGGGAGCACCGTTTGATCGACTATGAAAATAAGAGTTTCCGTTCCGGGAGCATTTCCTCCCAGTCCGGCGTTCCCTTAAAAATCTTTGTAAGCACCCGTACCGGAAGGCGCTACCTCTGTCTGTACCTTCCATCTCTGCGGAGGTTCCACAATGCCCGTCTGGATTCCATTCTCTCCATTACCATTAAGGAGCCCTGGGAAGACTATGAACGAACCTATGAGGCGCTGCTGGCAAATATAAAGCGCTGCTGGGGCGTTTCCTTCGGAAGCGGAAGAAGCCGCCTGGAAACCATCTGCCTGCGCCTTTCTATTGATGAAGAAAAAGAACCCTATGTTTTAAAACGCCTTTATCGGGAGGGGAAAGGCGGAGAAATCCTAAAAATACGGGAGCATGAATATCTGTATACGGGAGCATTTTTCGATACCAATGAACTTCTGTCCTGGGTAAAGTCCTTTACCGGGCGCATTCTGGATATTCAGGGAACCTGTGAACCTGCCATCCTTAAGGTCACAAGAGACTGGGAACGGATGTATCAGATGTACTGCAGCGAAGAAAAGGAAGAAACAAATGGAACTGTTTAATGAGATATACAGCTGTTACTACCACACGGTCCGCCATATTTTGGAGGAAGCTGCCGGCCATTCAGTGAACATGAAAGAAATGGAGCAGATCTGCAAAAATCAGGCCTTTCAGGAAACAGCCCTGGCTGTACTCCCGAAACTTACAAAGGGAGAGTGGCCCCTTCTTTTCCCCTCAAAGGAGCATCCTGGCTGCTATGAAAGTGCCCTGCATTTTTCCTCCTCCCGAACTGCCGCTGACTGCACTTCAGATGTCCTGGCTGGCAGCTCTGATCCATGACCCGCGCTTCCGGCTCTTTTTACGGATGAAGAATTAAAAACTCTTTCAGAATCCCTAAAGGGATTTGAACCGCTGTATCAGCAAGAAAATTTTTACTATTACGACCAGTTTTGCGACGGTGATTCCTATGCTTCACCTTCCTACCGGGAGCATTTTCAGGCAATTTTAAAAGCCCTGAGGGAGCATCATATCCTTTTTATTGGATATGAAGGCAAAAAAGGAATCTGCCATTCCTTTGAAGTCACCCCTATCAGCTTCAGTACTCCTCCAAGGATGACAAATTCCGTCTCTGCTGTCTGCAGTACCGACGGGGACGCTGCGGCCTAAATACCATTCTCAACCTGGAACGGATCCGTGACTGCCGCGTTTCCCCTGACCTCCTTTCGGACAGCGATATACAGACTCTCTCCTGCCACCGCTTTCTCCCGGTCCGCAAAGCAAAAGAGCCCGTTCTCTTAAAAATAACCGGAGAACGGAACTCTCTTGAACGCTGTATGCTTCACTTTGCCAGCTATGAAAAGCATACGGAATACCATGAAGAAGGCAAATACTGGCTGTGCTCCATTTACTATGATACCGCAGATGAAACGGAGCTTCTCATCGATATCCTTTCCTTCGGCCCCGTAATAGAGGTTCTGGGGCCAGGCTATTTCCGCAGTATGGTGAAAAACCGGGTGAAACGGCAGCATGAGCTTTTGTATGGAACGGTGGAGTAAATATTTCTACGCGAACAGGCCGCCTGCCCTAACCGGACAGACGGCCTGTTCCAAACACAAAGGATAAAGGTTCACCCTCAATGGGTTCGATTATTTTCCGTAATAAGCTCTTAAATACATATCCTTGATCTCGCTCATGAGAGGATATCTTGGGTTGGCGCCGGTACACTGGTCGTCGAAGGCCTGCTCCGTCATATCATCCAGTCTGTCTAAGAAGTCTTTCTCGTCAATGCCGTAATCCTTGATGCAGGACTTCACGCCAACAGCCTTCTTTAACTCCTCGATCTTCTCGATCAGCTTCTTCACAGCCTCTTCATCGCTGCCTGCATTGATTCCGCAGAATCTTGCACACTCAGCGTATCTTGCCATGGTATGCGGATACTGGTACTGGGAGAAAGTTCCCATCTTGCGTGGATTCTCAGCAGCGTTGAACTCAACTACCAGAGAGATCATCAGCGCATTTGCAATACCGTGGGGCAGATGGTGGAATGCTCCCAGCTTATGTGCCATAGAGTGGCATACGCCCAGGAATGCGTTCGCAAATGCCATACCTGCCATACAGGATGCGTCTGCCATCTTCTGGCGTGCCTCAACATTGTTTGGCTCATTGTAAGCGATCGGCAGGTAGTCAAATACGTTCTTCATGGCCTTTAACGCAAGGCCGTCTGTATAGTCCGTTGCCATAACAGAAGCATATGCCTCTAATGCATGGGTTAAAACATCAACGCCGGAAGCGCTGGTTAAGCCTCTTGGCTGGCTCATCATGTTGTCAGTATCAACAATCGCCATATTTGGAAGCAGCTGGTAATCAGCCAGAGGATACTTGATGCCGGTTTCCTGATCAGTGATAACGGCAAATGGAGTAACCTCAGAACCTGTACCGGAAGAGGTAGGAACAGCTACGAAATAAGCTTTCTCACCCATCTTCGGGAAGGTATAAACTCTCTTGCGGATATCGATAAAGCGCATTGCCATATCCATGAAATCTGCTTCCGGATGCTCGTACAGTACCCACATGATCTTTCCTGCATCCATTGCGGAGCCGCCGCCCATTGCGATAATTACATCCGGCTCAAATTCTTTCATCAGTTTGGCGCCTGCCTGTGCATTTGCCAGAGTAGGATCAGGCTGAACGTCAGAGAATACGGTATATGTGATTCCCATTTCATTTAAACGGTCTGTAATTACATTTGTGTAGCCGTTCTTGTACAGGAAGGAGTCTGTTACGATAAAGGCTCTCTTCTTGCCCATAACATCCTTTAATTCGTTTAATGCTACAGGCAGACAGCCCTTCTTAAAGTATACCTTCTCAGGTGTACGGAACCACAGCATATTTTCTCTCCTCTCAGCAACAGTCTTAATGTTCAGCAGATGTTTCACGCCTACGTTCTCAGATACAGAGTTGCCGCCCCAGGAACCGCAGCCCAGTGTCAAGAGACGGAGCCAGCTTGAAGTTGTACAGATCGCCGATACCGCCGTGGGAGGAAGGTGTATTTACAAGAATACGGCAGGTCTTCATTCTTTCTGCATGCTTCATCATCTTTTCTTTTTCATTTACATTGATGTACAGAGAAGAGGTGTGGCCGTAGCCGCCGTCTGCAACCAGACGCTCTGCCTTTGCAAGAGCCTCATCAAAGGTCTGAGCCTTGTACATAGCCAGTACAGGAGACAGCTTTTCATGAGCAAACTCCTCGCTGATATCTACAGACTCAACCTCGCCGATGATAATCTTTGTATCAACCGGAACATCCACACCTGCCAGCTTTGCGATGGTGTATGCAGACTGTCCTACGATCTTTGCATTTAATGCCCCGTTGATCAGGATGGTCTTTCTTACCTTCTCAATCTCATCCGGCTTTAAGAAATAGCAGCCTCTGTATTCAAATTCCTTCTTAACAGCCTCATATACAGGCTCCAGAACAGTTACAGACTGCTCAGAAGCACAGATCATACCATTATCAAAGGTCTTGGAATGGATAATGGAGTTAACAGCCATACGGATATCAGCCGTATCGTCAATGATAACCGGCGTATTTCCAGCGCCAACGCCCAGCGCAGGCTTACCGGAAGAATATGCAGCCTTAACCATGCCCGGGCCACCAGTTGCCAGGATGATATCAGCGTCTCTCATTACCTCATTGGTCAGCTCCAGGGAAGGAACGTCGATCCATCCAATGATCCCCTCAGGAGCGCCTGCCTTAACAGCAGCCTCCAGCACAACCTTGGCAGCCTCAATGGTACTCTTCTTTGCTCTTGGATGTGGGGAAATGATGATGGCATTGCGTGTCTTTAAGGAAATCAGTGTCTTAAAGATTGCAGTGGAGGTTGGATTTGTAGTAGGGATAACAGCTGCGATCAGGCCGATTGGCTCTGCAATCTTCTTTATACCGTACTCCTTATCCTCCTCAACCACACCAACGGTCTTTGTATTCTTGTATGCATTGTAGATATACTCAGCTGCGTAGTTGTTCTTGATTACTTTATCCTCAACCACGCCCATTCCGGTCTCTTCTACCGCCATCTTTGCCAGCGGAATACGCATCTTATTCGCTGCGCTTGCTGCCGCGAAAAAGATCTTATCTACCTGCTCCTGTGTGTAGGTTGCAAATACCTTCTGAGCCTCGCGCATTGCTGCCATCTTGGCGTTCAGTCCCTCTACGCTGTCAATGATCTCCGGAACTACCTGCTCGGTCTTCTTTGCCATTTCCATTTCCTCCATTTTCCTTGTGTTTGTGTTTGTATTCGGAATGTTTGTCAATTTATTAACAATTTAACTATCCGCATTATATAACATCGTTAAAAAAATGTCAACCATATTTTTTCTTTTTTCAGGTTTTGCGCAAATTTTTAGTCTCAGAGCATACTCTATCGATTCACCAATGGCAAAAAGATTGTTAAATATATAACACCATTTTGGATATTTTGTATAATTTTAAAACCTATCCACTGCTATTCTATAAATTATGGTAAAATATACCTGACAACTATAAAAATAAAACTGTAACATAAGGAGAGCTTTTCTATGTTTCGGCCAATGCCACGTTACGGACAGCAGTTGGAGCTGAAAAAAGGCATCTGCACGCCGATACATACCATTGTGCAAATGCCTTTTTGTATTCTTATTACAGATATTTTTTAAGGGTATCCACCTTATCTAACTTCTCCCATGGAAGATCCAGGTCGTTGCGTCCAAAATGTCCGTAAGCAGCTGTCTGCTTGTAGATCGGACGACGCAGATCCAGCATACGGATGATTCCAGCCGGACGAAGGTCAAAGTTCTCGCGGATGATCTCTACCAGCTTCTCCTCACTGAGCTTTCCTGTTCCGAAGGTCTCTACCATAATAGAGGTTGGGTGAGCCACGCCGATTGCATAGGACAGCTGGATCTCGCACTTATCAGCCAGACCGGCAGCTACGATATTCTTAGCCACATAGCGGGCCGCATAAGCTGCAGAACGGTCTACCTTTGTGCAGTCCTTTCCGGAGAATGCACCGCCGCCGTGACGTGCCATTCCGCCGTAAGTATCTACAATAATCTTTCTTCCTGTCAGACCGCTGTCTCCGTGTGGTCCGCCGATCACAAAACGGCCTGTCGGATTGATGAAGAATTTTGTATGCTCATCTACCATATCTGCAGGAATAATCTCATCAAATACATACTTCTTGATATCTGCATGGATCTGCTCCTGAGTTACATTCTCATCATGCTGAGTGGACAGAACCACTGCATCCAGACGAACCGGCTTTCCATTCTCGTCATACTCTACTGTAACCTGAGTCTTTCCGTCCGGACGAAGATACTTTAAGGTACCGTTCTTTCTTACCTCAGTCAGTCTTCTAGCCAGCTTGTGAGCCATGGAAATAGGATATGGCATATACTCCTCTGTCTCGTTGCTTGCATAGCCGAACATCATACCCTGGTCGCCTGCACCAATGGCGTCCAACTCTTCCTCGGACATACGGTTTTCCTTTGCCTCAAGAGCCTTATCAACACCCATAGCAATGTCGGAGGACTGCTCGTCAATGGCGGTAATCACGCCGCAGGTATCACAGTCAAAACCATATTTTGCACGGTCATAGCCAATCTCGCGAACCGTCTCTCTTACGATCTTCTGGATATCTACATATGCTTTTGTGGTGATCTCGCCCATAACCAGCACCAGACCGGTTGTCGTCGCTGTCTCGCATGCTACACGGCTCATCGGATCCTGCTCAAGCAGTGCGTCCAGAATCGCATCAGAAATCGCGTCGCACATTTTGTCCGGATGTCCTTCTGTTACAGACTCGGATGTAAATAATCTTCTCTCCATCAATCATTCTCCTTTTCTTTGCTGTAAAATAAATACATACTGTACTGTGTTTCGTGTCATTTAAGCAGGTGTAATCCTCTGCCCTCTGGCAAAAAGAAAAGTCCGCAGCAACGGCGGACTTGAAAATATCAGATCTTCAAATCCTCTTATTGCTCGATCAAGCACATCAAAAAGCTCTTTTTAAAACTTTATAAGCTGCACTCCTCGCTCAGGCTGGCACCTTCCGGCCCTTTCGCACACCGCATAAGCACTGCTTACGGGATACTCAACCGGGGTTGCCGTGACTTCACAGGTCCTTTATACCTCCATCACTCTGAATAAGGGATATTTACGAACGTTTTCTATTGTGAAATGACTACTAGCATATATTAAATCATTTTTTCTTTCCTGTCAATATACATTTTTCCGCGCAAAAAATCCCGGCAAAGTTCCATCTCCTCTGCCGGAATTTTCATTAAAACAATCTTTTTACCGGATCACAATCCGTCCCTGTCCTTCGGAATTCTCATATTCAGAGGATACAGAACCGCCCAGGCCCTGAATATAGGTGGATAATACATCTACATCCACCATAACCTCATCCTTTATAATATTGCAGCCATTAAACATGGTCATGCCGTCCCCACCGGACTTTAACATATAATTATGGGAAGCCACTGTGTAAGTCTTATTCAGATCAATGGGCTGTCCGCCAACCAGAATATCCGTAACTCTGTACGGCCCGTCTACACTGACAAAATTACCCTTATCATCCACCTTTATACTGGATTTTACAGAGCTGTCAATGGTATAGGTCAGACCGGATACATGCATGAAGCCTCCGGACTCCTCAGGATAATTCTTAGCGCCCATTTCCAGGGCATCCTTGATCTGCTGTCCTGTCACCTCTGCCACACATCCCATGTTTCCAAATGGGAATACAGCCAGTGTATCCTCATATGTAATGGTTCCGGACTCAATATCTGTGCGGACGCCTCCGCCATTGCAAAGTCCGATGTCTGCTCCCAGCTGAACTCTGTAAGCATCTGCCGCCAGATCACCAAGATTAGTTTCGCCATTTCTTATCCGGCGTTCTCCGGTGGCCTCATCCTTGATCGTCAGCTTGTACGCTGTACTTCCCAATGGGGTCTTTAAGGTTTCGTTAAACTGCCCCTTGATCTGCTCGATCAGGCTGTGGGTATCCGGATCCACTGCACGGCCATTTTCATTTACAACACTGCCCTGGCGGATGGTAAGAACCATTCCGGGATAAATGGTACCCGGATCAGAAATCTTATCCCGATTGCTGTCATAAATCTCTCTCCAGCGGTCATAGCTTCCCAGCTCTCTCTTGGCGATCCTGCTTAAGGAATCATTCTTCTGAACCGTATAGGTACGATTTACTTCTGAAGGCACAACCTCTGAGATCAGCTCTGTGGAAATCGTTCCATCTGTATGAATGGTCATCTTTCCAATATTTGCCAGCTTAGTGCCTGTCTGGGTAACGATAACATCCTTCCCGTCTGCATCCTTTACTATCATGGATAGTGTAGTTTCATGGGAATGTCCGTCAATGCAGGCATCCACGCCCCGGATATGACCGATCAGGCTTCCGGCACTCCAGCGCTCTGTGATTCCATTTTCTCCCAGATGTCCAACTAAAATCACAAATTCCGCTCCTTCAGCCCTGGCACTGTCCACTGCCGACTGCACCTGATTGTAAAATGCAGTTCCGTCTGCATCCTCACAGAAGGAATAGATATAATTTCCATTCGCATCCTGGAAATAAGCAGGCGTAGATTTTGTAAAGCTTTCCGGTGTGGAAACGCCCACATAAGCCACCTGTGTATCACCGTAAGAAATCATCTTATAGGGTGCAAATACAGACTGTCCGGAAGCAGTGCTGATAAAGTTGCAGGAATAATATCCGCAGTTTAATTTTCCTGCCAATTCCAGAAAGCTGGGCATACCGTAGTCAAACTCATGATTTCCCGGAACTGCCACATCATATCCTGTCTGATTCATGATATCAATGATATAACCGCCCTCGGACAGAGTTCCTACCGGAGCACCCTGGATGGCATCACCTGCATCCACCAGAGTAACATATGGTGTCTGGTTCATCATTTGCTTTTTGTACAGCGCCAATCCGCCGTAACCGATGTTTTCATCAATTGCGCAGTGAACATCATTGGTATATAGAACCACAATGTCCTGATCCGCTCCTTTGACTGTTCCAGCCTCCTGTGCCCATGCGGACATGGACATACCTGTGATAAGGCTGCAGGTAAGAATCAGGGACCAAAGCAGACCCAGGAACCTTCTTTTTCCTGTTCTCCCGGTCATTTCATAACCCTCCTTATGAGATAATTTTGCCTCTGCCCGGATTACTCCTGACAGAGGCTATTCTTATATGAAACCGTACGATGGATATACGGTCATCATCCTACCCTAAGTTTAAATTTCTGCATCTCCCTTTCAGAATCCACCAGCTCGATCATGGCTCCCAGCCCCTGGAGCTTTTCCTCAAAGCTTTCGTATCCCCTCTGAATATATCCGATCTCATCTACAATGGTATATCCTTCTGCCGCCAGCCCTGCGATTACCAGAGCTGCACCTGCCCGAAGATCCGGCGCATTTACCTGAGCGCCAGTAAAGCCTTCTACGCCGTTAATCACAGCTACATTTCCCTCTACCTTTATAGTGCTTCCCATGCGTGCCAACTCGTCCACGTATTTAAAACGATTCTCAAAAATGCTTTCTGTAACCATACTGGTTCCTTTGGTAAGAGCCAGTGTAACAGCCATCTGAGGCTGCATATCGGTAGGAAAGCCGGGATATGGCAGTGTCTTAATATCTGTATGACGCTGGTTCGGCTTACCCACAACACGGACTGCGTCATCAAACTCGATCACCTCACAGCCAATCTCTGTAAGCTTGGCGGAAATCGCCTCCAGATGCTTTGGAATTACATTTTTTACCATCACGTCGCCTCTGGTTGCTGCTGCTGCACACATAAAGGTACCAGCCTCGATCTGATCCGGAATAATAGAATATTCTGTGCCGTGAAGCCGCTCTACGCCCCTGATACGGATTGTGTCTGTTCCTGCACCCTTAATATTGGCTCCCATACTGTTAAGGAAGTTTGCCACATCTACGATATGGGGCTCCTTGGCAGCATTCTCAAGGATCGTCTGTCCCTCTGCCATAGCAGCAGCCATCATGATATTGATGGTCGCTCCCACAGAAACCACATCCAGATAAATATGACTTGCCACCAAATCAATGGCATGGGCGATCACTGCTCCGCCCTCAATCTGCACATCTGCTCCCAGCGCCCGGAAGCCCTTAATATGCTGGTCAATGGGGCGGCTTCCGATATTGCAGCCTCCGGGAAGAGGAACCTGAGCGCTCTTGTATTTTCCTAAAAGAGCACCGATAAAATAATAGGACGCACGGATCCGGCGGATATATTCGTCATCCACGGATACTTCTCTGATATTTCCTGCGTTGATCTTTACTGTATGGCGGTCAATGCGGTGTACGCTGGCACCGATCTCCTGGATTGCTTCCAGCATAACATTGATATCCCGCACATCCGGCAGATTGTCGATAAGAACATCCTCATCGGTCATAATGGATGCTGCCAGAATACCAAGTGCGGCATTTTTGGCTCCGCCTATGGTCACATCGCCCACCAGCGGATTGCCGCCTTTTATAATATAATGTTCCATTTTATACCTCAATTACTGATCGAACAGACCTTAATTTTTCTTTCTGTCTTTGTTCACATTTTATTTACATCTCTTAGATTATACCATAAGAACAGGATTTGTAAAGCAAACTCGCCTGCCGGGCGAAAAAAACGTTTCACCGGACAGGCGTGTTTCAAAATTATTTTTATTCAATTTTAACCCGCACAGGAAACGGTTATGCTGGCTTCCAGTGCGCGGCTGCGTCCCCAGCCCCATTTTTACGTTTTCCTGGACAGCAGGATCATAAATGGTTACATTATAGGTATCATAACCGGACAGAAGAACATAACTTCCATCCTCTCTGTAAGCGGCTGCCTGAATCCCTTTATCAATAAAATACAATACCTGATTCAGTGTACAGCCCGTAGCGTCAATCACCATGATCCCGTCCTCATACAGCGTACTTCTGGTAAATCCATCCAGATGGCTCATCACTGCACCGGCTGCACCGGATGGATCTTTCAGATTTCGGATCGGCTGACGGTTAATGCGATCCCAGACAAGGTGTCCTCTTTCATCTGTCACAAATCCCATTTTATCATAGGCAAGGTTCACAGCTTCTGCAAACTGTCTGGATGCTCCCAGAAAATGGCCGCCTCCGTAAGCGTAAAAAATCACTTCACCTTTTTCTCCCGAAGCCGCTTTTCCTGCCAGCTCCAGAATACCTGTATTTTCATACGAAAATGCCTTTGGCCGTTCGGATTTTACAGACGAAGCCTTCTGGTCTGAATCCATCTGTACAAAATACATTCGTCCCATCTCGGAAGAAGCATACCAGCCAATTCCCTCCAGTGGATCTGTTTCCACCTTTTCATTGCAGACAATGGTATCCTCATCCTGATAGGAATACTGATTGTCCCCCAGCTTTACCAGCCTCTTTAAATGAATCCGTCCATCCTCCGTCACCACATCTGAAATGTAGATTCCGTCCTTTCTGTATTCGCTTTCAATGTTCATCTCACTGTCTGCGATATACATCACATACATGGGGATTTCCTGCACCCTTCCGTTTACACTCCAGACATCCTCCTGCCGGGCAAAACCATAGATCAGATCACTTCCTACAAAGCCCAGCACCCTGGCATAATCACCTTCTGAAACAGGAATTTCCTGTTTTTGGGATGTATTAAAATCCATCACATGAATCCTCTCATCCCGGGTGTCCTCTCTCTTTTCCTGCCATGCCATGCGGCTTCCGTCATGGCTTACCGCAAAGGTTCCCTCCGTAAGTCCCTGAGCTACGGAAATGGATTCGTTACTGCTTAAATCAATTCCAAATACATTTCCATTCAGCATCAGATATACCATTTCTCCGGGACTTACATAGGCCAGCTGCTCTATATCCTTTTTTAATTTTTCAAATTCCTGAACAACCGGAATGAAGAATTTCTCCTGGACTGTATTGCTTCCCGCATCATAGCGATAAAATATCACTCCGGTTTGACCCTCATACGGTCCACGGTTCATATAGCCGTAAACCAGAAAAATCTGCCGAGCCGTCATCTCCTGCTCTCAAAATCTGTACATCATGATCTCCATAGCTGCTGCGCACATCGTCTGTTTCTCCATTTGAAAATGTAAACACACACATGATCCTGTGATCTGATTGATCATAACGCCACAGATTGCCATTTACTTTAAAAAGAATATACCGGGAATCCTGGCTCTTTACCGTACCAATACCGGCTTCATCGGAAATTCCCAAAACAATCCTCTTTCCGGAAAATGCCCCTTCACTTCCTGTAAAAATATGGTTGGCATTGCGCTCATAATTCATTAAGTAGATCCGCTGCTCATTCCATTTCATGGCAAAATTATCTTCTGCCTCTGCCAGACTCTCCTTTCCCTGCGAATCTGTAAGCCGGACATAATATTGAACCTGAACCTGTCCCATAATCCCGTCAAATTCCTGAAGGGTAATCCTGGGTTCTCCTTCCATCTCCGCATGGAGTCCATCCCAGGTCAAATGATCAAAACTGGCCCGGATCGTCACATGGCCCAGAGAACTGTTATCCTCCTCCGGACTGGTTTCCAGATACGATACCAATTCCTTTGCCTGCTCATAATCCAAACTCTTTCTTGTAAATTCCTCTGCCAGCTGCAGCATATCCAAAGCCCTTGGAGCATCCGTCCACATGATACGGGTATAATACTGGATCTGCTGTTCTGCTGTCTTTACATTTAAAATTAAGAGATACGCTTTATCCTTAGAAATCAGATTCTGGATAGGAAGGCTCACTGTGGTTATGCCCTCCTTGCTGGACCAGTCCGAAAGCTCTGTCCGTTCAATCAGGCGATCCATGGAAAGATTCCTTATCTCATAACTGATTTCTGTAATTGTATTTCCAAACTCATGGATGCGAAGATTCAGTCTTCTGTCTGAAGACAAAACAGAAATCGCTTCTCCGGCCGCACGATTTCCCATATCCTGAACATATCCGTGCAGACCGTTAATCTCCTTTCCTTCAAACTCCGTATATACCACCGGCAATCTTGATTCATCCATGGATGAATATACGGCGCCCTCCTGCTCTGATGTCCTGTGTGCACCGATAAAGTATATCACCAATGCAGCCAGAAAAACCACAAACAGGATTCCTGCTCTCTGTATTATTTTTTTCATCTGTTCATTCCTTTTCAGAATTTTATCTGCTCAATTTTACCTTTCCATCTCCGGTGTGAGAACTGGAAGAAAAATCCGCTTACAAGCAAGCTTGACACATATTTTTCTGCCAGTTCTCCCTCCGTCCTGAATCGTTACCTCTATTTTATATAATAACCGTTAAAACTACAACTTAATCTTTTTTGAATATTTCCTGTGATAACTTTTATGCTGTAATTCTATCCAATACACATTCCTCTGCGGCACCGCCGGTTCTGCATCTCATCTAAAATCAAGGTCTTTACAATATCGCGAAACCAGGCTGGATAAATACCAGGTCTGGGTGGACGTACCGGACCGGGACCCTGCGGTGGATACGGTGGACGCACTGGGCCGGGACCCTGCGGCGGATACGGTGGACGCACCGGGCCGGGACCCTGCGGTGGATACGGTGGACGCACCGGACCGGGAACCCTGCGGCGGATACGGTGGACGCACTGGGCCGGGACCCTTGCGGCGGATACGGTGGACGCACCGGGCCGGGATTCTGCGGCCGGGCTGATCCCGGAATATGGGGCGGACGTCTGAGTTCCTGTCCCAGTAGCACCGGGCCATTTTCAGTTTCCACAGGAACAACCGG
>SCPO01000236.1_pt1 | contig 24500 bp, 25 predicted proteins | sample 6106821 | NCBI WGS metagenome assembly SCPO01 (sample SAMN10720448, study PRJNA508395) | human gut metagenome | isolation source: Participant 2 stool, 0 month | host: Homo sapiens | collected 2017 | reverse complement strand
TCCGTTCAGGAGGAAATGCTCAAGACCATTCCTCTGGGACGCCCTGGGGATCCGCAAGATGTTGCCAATGCAGTCTTATTCTTCGCCAGCGAAGAAGCTGCTTATATAACCGGCCAAGTTTTAAATGTGGACGGTGGCATGGTAATGTAGTATGATTGTATGAAGAAGGGGAAGGAGGTGAAAGGTATGAGCGAACAGAGCACTTTCGAAGAAAGTAAAGGCAATCACCGTTGACCAGCTGAGCGTTGCTCCGGAAGACGTAAAGATGGACTCTACTTTCATCGATGACTTGGGAGCTGACTCTCTCGACATTGTTGAGCTGATCATGGCATTTGAAGAGGAATTCAACACGGAAATCCCCGATGATGTTGCTGAAAAGATCCGCACCGTAAGAGATGCAGTAGAACTCCTGGATAAAGCTGACAAATAATCGGATATCCATCCAGTCGGAAGGTCCCTTTTCGGGACTTTCCGAGCTTTATCCTATTTTTTATTGATTTGATTTCCATGATCCTGAAATGGGGGATTTTAGTTGAAATTGCCAGAACTGAAGATTGGTGAAAAAGTTGCCACTGTGCCGATTGTGCAGGGTGGTATGGCGATCCGTCTTTCAACGGCCCGCCTGGCAGCTTCAGTAGCCAATGAAGGCGGTGTAGGCCTCATTGCTGCTTCCGGCCTGCCGTTTGATGAACTGCGCAAAGAAATCCGCCTTGCCCGGAAACTTTCCAATGGCAAGGGTATGATTGGCATCAATGCTATGGTAGCCGCTCGTGAATTCAAGGGGCTCATTACTACGGCAGCACAGGAAAAAGTCGATTTGATAGTGGCCGGCGCCGGCTTTTCCCGAGATATGTTTTCCGTCGGCAAGGAATATGGGGTTCCCATTGTTCCAATTGTTTCCTATGCCAAACTTGCGAAAATTGCTGAACGCTTGGGCGCTTCCGCTATTGTTGTGGAAGGAACAGAGGCCGGTGGCCATCTGGGGACCCAACGTTCGATTAAAGATATTCTGCCGGAAATCCTTTCGGTTGTTAAGATCCCGGTCATTGCGGCGGCGCCATCACGGGCAGTGATGTAGCCGATCTCCTTCATATGGGTGCCAGCGGCGTCCAGATGGGGAGCCGTTTTGCTGCGAGCGAGGAATCCAATGGAGCACCTCAGCTTAAGGAATTTTACTTGAAGATGACGAAAGATGATGTGATCCAGATTGATAGTCCCGTGGGATTCAAGGGTCGCGCCGTCCTCAGTCCGTTTTCCAAGGCTGCCTTGGAAGGGCATCCGCCAAAGCCGCTTACTTGTGACAGCTGCCTCAAGCACTGTTCTCGAAGCTTCTGCATCATCAAGGCCCTGACACGGGCCCAGCAGGGAGATCTTGAAACAGGTCTCGTCTTTACGGGCGCCAATATGTGGAAAATCAAGGAAATATTACCTGTTCATGAAATTTTCAGGAGACTGAAAGAAGAATTAAGCAAATCTTACTAAGAGGTGATCCCTTTGAAACGAAGAGTCGTCGTAACAGGCGTCAGTGCCATTACCCCGATTGGTATCGGTAAAGACGAATTTTGGAAGAACCTGACGGCAGGTAAAAGCGGTATTGGCCGCATTACCCTGTTTGATCCGTCCCGTCTGAACTGTCAGATTGCTGGGGAAGTCAAGGACTTTGATTTCGGTCAGTATGGGGATAAGAAAGAAGCCAAGCGGATGGACCGCGTGACCCAGTTTGCCGTAGCCTGCGGCAACATGGCATTTGCTGATTCAGGGCTCAAGCTCGAGGACGAAAATCCCAAGCGCATCGGTGTCTGCGTTGGCTCCGGTATCGGCGGTATGCAGACTTTTGTTGATGTGGCCATGAAGTACGCTGAAAAGGGTCCAAGCCGCATCAGTCCTTTCTTCATCCCGATGGAAATTCCCAATATGCCGGCCGCCCAGATTGCCATTGCCCTTGGCCTTAAAGGACCGAATACGGCCATCGTTACGGCTTGCGCAACAGGGACCAACTGCATTGGTGATGCCCTGCGCACCATTCAATACGGTGATGCCGATGTCATGCTTGCCGGGGGCAGTGAGGCTGCCATTACTGAAATGGCCATCGCTGGCTTTGATAACATGAAGGCATTGTCCCGCAATAATGAGGAACCGGAAAAGGCATCTTGCCCCTTTGATAAAAAAAGAAGCGGTTTTGTTATGGGCGAAGGCGCGGGTGTCATTGTCCTTGAAGAATTGGAACACGCCAAAAAACGCGGTGCCCATATCTATGCCGAAGTCATCGGCTACGGCTATAACAGTGATGCCTATCACATCACGGCTCCGGATCCGAGCGGGGAGATGCCGGCAGAATGCATGCTTGCTGCCATTTCTGACGGCGGAATCACGCCGGACGATGTCAGCTATGTCAATGCCCATGGGACATCGACCCATCGCAATGACCTTAATGAAACGCTGGCCTGCAAAAAGATTTTTGGGGATCGTGCCAAACAGGTGCCCATCAGCTCCAATAAATCCATGACGGGTCATCTGCTTGGGGCTGCCGGCGGCATGGAAGCCGTTGCTTCCGTCCTCACTATTGAAACCGGCATCATTCCTCCGACCATCAATTACGAAGATCCGGATACAGAAGATGAAATGGATCTTGACTACGTCCCCAATGTTGCCCGCAAGGCAGATGTGGACGTTGTCCTTTCCAATAATTTCGGCTTTGGCGGCCATAATGCCTGTGTCGCCTTCCGGAAATACAAGGACTGACCTTACATGCGCAAGGAACGTAAAGAGGCCCTGGAAAGCTTCCTTGTCCGTCTGGGTGTCACGATGCAGGATCTGTCCCTCATGGATACGGCCCTGACCCATTCTTCCTATGCCTATGAGTGCAAGGAGAAAGTGGTTCCGGAGTTCAACCAGCGCCTTGAGTTTTTGGGTGATTCCGTTCTCAGCCTTGTTGTCAGTACCCATCTGTACCTTGCCTACCCGGAGATGGATGAAGGAGCGCTTTCCAAGTTTAGGGCATTCCTTGTTTGCGAAGAGACCTTGGCGGAACTGGCTCAAGACCTTGCCATTGGAGACTATCTCCTCCTTGGCCGAGGGGAATGTCACATGGGTGGCCGTTACAATCCTTCCATCCTGGCAGATGCCTTTGAATCCGTTATGGGAGCGTACTACCTTGATGCAGGATATGAAAAGGTGAGGGATCTCCTTACAAGGGTCCTCATCGACAAGATCCCGGAACTGACCGCGGATGGGATCGATCGGGACTATAAGACCCGCTTCCAGGAACTCATCCAGGCACAAGGACAGACGGATATCCATTATGAAGAAGCGGGCTTTGACGGACCGCCCCATAACCGGACCTTTTTTATGAAGGTCATTGTAGGGGAAAAAACCTACGGAACCGGTTCGGGAAGGACGAAGAAGCTTGCTGAGCAGCGCGCTGCCCGTGAGGCACTGCGCCTAGTAAAGAAAAAGCAGGGGTGACCCTGTAAGAAACCTGTCACAAGGAGATTCTCCTTATGGCGGGTTTTTCTTGTACGAGGAGAGGCTATGATCATTCCCCTTTTTGTTTCCTTTAAAGGCTGTCCCCATCGCTGCCTTTTCTGCAATCAGCCCATCATCAACGGTACTGCCTATCATGGCGTGGAAGATGTCAAGAGTCAGCTCAGGACCCTTGCCGGCTGGGTCAGAAAGGACCATCGCAATGAGCTTGCTTTTTATGGCGGTTCCTTCACAGCCCTTCCGTTGGCGGAACAGGAAGCCCTGCTGGAACTTGTCATGCCTTATCGTAAGGCTGGCTATTTTACGGACCTACGCCTTTCCACCCGGCCTGATGCCATAAGTCCAGCCAGCTTAAGTCTGCTTAGAGACTACGGCGTTCGCACAGTTGAACTGGGCGTCCAGTCTCTTGACGATGTAACGTTGACGCTTCTTGACAGGGGACATGACGCGCACTGCGTCTATGAGGCCACGGCACAGCTTCAAGCAGCAGGCTTTGCTGTCATCCATCAGCTTATGGTCAATTTGCCTGGGGAAACGGAAGAAACCCTGAAAAAGACCCTTCGCGGTGTACGGCCATGCATCCAGAGGGATGCCGTATCTATCCGCTCCTTGTGATTGAGGGAACCAAACTTGCCGATTGGTACCGTAAGGGGTGTTATACGCCCCTTGACCTTGCTGAAACGGTTCGCCGCTGCGCCTATCTTTACGAAGGGCTCACAGCAGCTGGCATCCCCGTCATCCGGATGGGGCTTCAGCCCGATGAGGATCTTAGGGCGCCGGGCAGGATTCTCGCCGGTCCCTTCCACCCCTCTTTTGGGGAACTCGTCCATTCCTATGTCTGGCAAAAAAAGATTGACGCCCTTATTGCAGAGCAGAAAAGCGGGAATTATAATATGGTTATTACGGTGCCAGACCGCCTTTCTTCTATTGTACGGGGTCAGCATCGTTCCAATATTCGGCACTGGGAAGCTTCCGGAAGGATCAAGGTCCAAGTGGAAGCTGGGTGCCAATTCGAGGTGACCTTCCATGACCAAAAAATGGTATGAAAATGATTCACTCCGCAAGGAGTGCAGCGCGACGGTTCTGTCGACAAAGGAAGTGGGGGACCATTTTGAAATCGTCCTCGATGGAACCGTGATCTTCCCCGAAGGGGGCGGGCAGCTTTCCGACCAGGGCTGGATTGATGATATTCCCGTCTATTACGCGGCTGAATCAGGAGATGACGTGCGCCATTTTACCCACAAGGCCCTGCCGGTGGGGAAAAGTGACCGTTCGCCTCGATTGGGATGTCAGGCTTGACCGCATGCAGCAGCACTGCGGAGAGCATATGTTGAGTTATGCTTTTTGGAAGACCTGCGGCGCCAATAATGTAGGGTTTCATATGAATGAAGAGAGCGTGTTCATTGACCTTGATAAGGAAGTAGACGACAAAAACCGTCAAAGAAGCGGAACTTTCAGCCAATGCCGCGGTTTGGGAAAATCATCCCATTACCCTTCATTATGTTCCTTACACGGAACTCGGAAAGTATGGCCTTCGTAAGAAAAACGATAAGCTGCGGGGCATCGTCCGCCTCGTCGATATCAAAGAGGGCGATACCTGTACCTGCTGCGGGACCCATCCGCCCTTTACGGGCATGGTGGGGCTCATCAAGGTCATCCGCTTCAACCGCTATAAAGGCGGCAGCCGCATAGAGTTCCTCTGCGGCAAACGAGCCGTGGAAGCCATCCATGAACGCAGTCGCATCCTGGAAGAAACGAGCAATCTCCTTTCTGTCAAAAGTGAAGAAGTCCTGCCAGCTGTGGAAAAACTCCATCAGGAAGTCCTAGACCTCAAGGCTAGCCTGCGGGAAAGGACCCAGGACCTTTTCCAGGCTGAGCTGCCTGCCCTTTTGGAAAAGGCACCTCTTCTTGCGTCAGGTACACGTTTTGTCTTCGTCCTGACCGAAGGAACCCCAAGGGACGGGAAGAGCCTCATGAAACTATTGACAGGAAAGGAAAAGATCTTGGCGGCCCTTATCCTTAAAAATGGCGATAAGGTCATGTACCAATTTGCCGCGACAAAAGGGGCAGAAGAGCGCTGCCGTGACTTGTGTACCATGGCAGGAAACGTCTTTCATGGCCGCGGTGGGGGCAGCCCGACATCGAGCCAAGGCGGGGGTATAGCCGGGTCTGATTGGAAGGCACAGGCAAAGGCTCTTGAAAAGGCCATGCTGGAAGCGCTTAACAGCAAATAACAAAAAGCTTGCTTAATCAGACCTTGGTATGCTATAATGCTATCCGGTGCGCACAGCACCCCTAACAACACACGCAGCGTTTGACGTACCTGTCCTTTTTAGGAGATTCGGAAAATAGCTGCGGAGGAAAAAACAGGAGGAAATAAAAATGGCTATTGTATCGATGAAACAACTTCTTGAAGCAGGCGTACACTTCGGTCATCAGACTCGCCGCTGGAACCCTAAGATGGCTCCTTACATCTTCACGGAACGCAACGGAATCTATATCATTGACCTGCAGAAGACCGTCAAGAAAGTAGAAGAATGCTACAACTTCCTGCGTGAACTGGCGGCCCAGGGCGGTAAGGTTCTCTTCGTTGGAACGAAGAAACAGGCCCAGAGCGCAATCAAGGAAGAATCCACCCGTGCTGGCATGTTCTATGTCAACGAAAGATGGCTCGGCGGTATGCTGACCAACTTCAAGACCATCCAGACCCGTATCAAACGGCTCCATGAACTCGAAAAAATGGAAGAAGACGGCACCTTTGCCCTGCTTCCTAAGAAAGAAGTCATTGTGCTTCGTCATGAAATGGCGAAACTTGAAAAATACCTCGGCGGTATCAAGGAAATGAAGAAACTTCCGGATGCCATCTTTGTTATCGATCCCCGCAAGGAACACAACACGATCCTGGAAGCCCGCAAGCTCCATATCCCTGTTGTTGCCACGGTTGACACCAACTGCGATCCGGATGAAGTGGATTACCTGATGCCGGCTAACGACGACGCTATCCGTGCCGTCAGACTGCTCACCAGCAAAATGGCTGATGCAATCCTCGAAGGCAAGGCCAGTGCTGTCGACGAAGAAGCTGCTGAAGCAAAAGCAGAAGACGCTGCTGAATAATCATCAGCATTAGCAACATCACTTGAGGAGGAAAAACACATGGCAATTACTGCAAGTCAAGTCAAGGAACTGCGTGAACGCACCGGCGCTGGCATGATGGACTGCAAAAAAGCCCTGACCGCTACCGACGGCGATATGGATAAAGCCATCGACTACCTGAGAGAAAAAGGCCTGTCCAAGGCGGCTAAGAAAGCCAGCCGCGTTGCTGCTGAAGGTCTTGTTGATATCTATCTGGACGAAGCAAACAAAGTGGCTGCTCTCGTAGAAGTCAACTGCGAAACTGACTTTGTCGCCAACACCGATGATTACAAGAACCTTGTTCATTCCATTACCAAACATGTTGCCCTGACGAAACCGGCTGATATGCAGGCCCTGCTCGATTCCACTTTCACTGGTTCTGATAAGAAGGTCAGTGAAATCGTGACGGAAGCCATCGCTAAGATTGGTGAAAAAGTTGATATCCGCCGTTTCTCTGTCTATGAATATGGCAGCCATACCCTGGGTCACTATATCCATGGCGCAGGCAAGATTGGCGTCCTCGTTGAACTCGAAGGCGGCGATGAAGAACTGGCCAAACATGTTGCCATGCACATTGCAGCTGCTAACCCTGGCTACATGGATCGCACTGTTGTGCCGGCTGATGTTCTGGACCATGAAAAGGAAGTTCTTGCTGAACAGGCTCGCAACGAAGGCAAACCGGAAAAGATCATCGAAAAGATGGTCATGGGCCGCATCCAAAAATTCTATAAGGAAAACTGCTTGGTTGATCAGGAATTCGTCATGGATCCTGATAAGACCATCAGCGGTCTCCTGAAAGAAAAGAATGCCAAAGCCATTCGCTTTGTCCGCTATCAGCTTGGCGAAGGCATTGAAAAGAAGCAGGAAGATTTTGCTTCTGAAGTCCAGAGCTTCATTAAATAAGAAATAAAGTATGGAAAAGGAGGAGGCTGTACCGAATGCGCCATGCGTTTTTTGGGCAGCTTCCTTTTTTGCGGCCTGAAATGGTGTAGGAGGCAGAATCCGTGACAAATTTGGATTCTGTCTTGCATGTACCCTTTTTTTTTCATATAATGAATGGAAGTGGATAAAGGGGGAAGTGCCCCCCTTTTGCTGAGAAGGAGCCCGCATCCATCCTTTGGGTTGGGATGCCTTCTTGCTTCTTCCAAATGATAGATGACTCATGGGAGGAATGTAAGCAGATGTCAGCAAAACGAAAATTCAAACGCGTCATTCTTAAACTCAGTGGAGAAGCCTTAGCAGGAGAAAAAGGTTATGGTATCGATCCTGTAACGGTAGACAGCATTGCCGGTCAGATCCAAGCCATCCGTGAAAGCGGATTGGATGTCGCCATCGTCAACGGCGGCGGCAACATCTGGAGAGGTCTTTCAGGCAGCTCCAAGGGTATGGACCGCGCGACTGCTGACTATATGGGAATGCTCGCAACGGTCATCAACTCCTTGGCTCTCCAGGACGCCTTGGAAAACCGCGGCGTGCCGACTCGGGTACAAACGGCCATTGAAATGCGTCAAATTGCTGAACCCTACATTCGCCGCCGTGCTGTACGGCACCTTGAAAAGGGCCGTGTCGTGATCTTTGCGGCTGGAACGGGGAATCCTTATTTTTCAACGGATACGACGGCTGCCCTGCGCGCCGCTGAAATCGAAGCCGACGCTATCCTGATGGCTAAAAAAGGCGTCGATGGGGTTTATGACAGTGATCCGAAGAAGAACCCTGAGGCCAAGAAGTTCGATCATCTTGAATACCTTGAAGTCATCCAAAAGAATCTGGGTGTCATGGATTCCACGGCAATCAGTCTCTGCATGGATAATGATATTCCTATTGTTGTATTTAATATTGACCGCCCGGGCAACATTGCAAAGGTGGCCGCGGGAGAAGAAATTGGAACCGTAGTAGGAGGACTCTGATGGCTACGATTGAAGAACTGAAAGCGGACAGCGAAAGAAAGATGACAAGTGCCCTTAAGGCCCTGCATACGGAACTTGCTGCCATCCGCACGGGAAGAGCAACACCGTCCCTGCTAGATCAAGTCAAAGTAGATTATTACGGAACGGCGACCCCTGTCAACCAGCTTGCCAATGTTTCCGTTCCGGAACCCCGCATGATTGTGATCCAGCCTTGGGACAAGAGCCTGATGAAAGAAATTGAAAAGGCAATCATGACGAGCGACCTTGGTCTGAATCCCAATAATGATGGGACTGTCATTCGTCTGAGCCTGCCTATTTTAACCGAAGAAAGACGTAAGGAACTCGTCAAGGTTGTTCATAAAAAGGGTGAAAGTGCCCGTGTTGCCGTCCGCAACATCCGTCGTGAATACAATGATGCCGTGAAGAAACTGCTGAAAGGCAAGGAAATCACGGAAGATGATTCCAAGGATGCTATGGATGCTTCCCAAAAACTGACTGACCAGTATATGAAGCAAATCGATGACATCCTTGCGAAAAAGGAAAAGGAAGTCATGTCCATCTAATGGAATGTGAGATGATTGTTCCCGACCTGGTCGCCCGTCCCCTTGCAGAAGCCGTCTTGATGGCCAAAGAGGCGGGACTTTCGGTGACGCTTGTGAAGGCTGAACCGGCCTTCCATCGTGATACGCTAGTCTGGCGCGATGATTTTGCTTACGTGTTGAAGCAAATCAATGCGCTTGACCATAAAGTAACATTGATTATTGGTTGTCAATTTGAAGGGAGGTGTACACATAATGGCACACAAGATTGATCAAGATGCATGCATCGGTTGTGGTTCCTGCGCTGGTACCTGCCCGGTTGGTGCTATCTCTGAAGACAATGGCAAGTACAAGGTTGATGAAGCTAGCTGCATCGACTGCGACGCTTGCACCGGCGCTTGCCCGGTTGGCGCTATCGCTGCTGAATAAGCAGGAGGCGCGTTGCGCAGCTTGCAATGATGCAGGCTGCGCTAATTTTTTTATAGGGGAACGCTTATGTTAACTCATCTTTTTCGCTCCGAACCGTCCACTCCTTCGGCACAAACCCATCCTGCCAGTGAGGAACTGGACCTTAAAAAGATTCCCCGCCATGTTGCCATGATCATGGACGGTAATGGCCGCTGGGCCAAACGGCAGGGAAAACCGAGAACCTTTGGTCATACCTATGGGGCCAAAGCGCTGCGCGAAATTGTGCGCTATGCTGATTCCATCGGGATAGAGGCCCTCACAGCCTACGCGTTTTCCACGGAAAATTGGAAGCGCCCCGTGACGGAAGTCAGTTTCATCATGAAGCTCCTTGTTGAATATCTCACCAATGAGCTTGAAGAATTCAAGAAATACCAGGTCCGTATGCGTTTCATTGGCTCCCGCAAGGAGCTGCCCGACCTTGTCCTCAAGAAGATGGAAGAAGCCGAGCAGGAAACAAAGGACAATCAAGGAATTCTCTTAACCATCGCAATCAATTACGGCGGACAGGCGGAAATCCTTCACGCGGCAACGGAGATTGCCCGGCAGGTGAAGGCTGGTACGCTGCAGCCGGATGACATAACAAAGGCTCTATTTGAGGACCATCTCTATACACGGGGCATCCCTGCTCCGGATCTTTTGATCCGCACGGGCGGTGACCTCAGGGTGAGCAATTTCCTGCTCTGGCAGATTGCTTATTCGGAACTGTGGACGACAGACGTCTGCTGGCCCGATTTTACGCCGGAACGATTCAAGGAAGCGCTCCTCAGCTATCAAAAACGGGACCGCCGCTTCGGCGGCCTGACAAAGAAGGCGTAACTCATGGGACAACGAATCCGTACGGCACTCATTGCCATTCCAATTGCTCTCCTTTTGATCAAACTGGGAGGTCTGTTTTTTTCACTGGGGACTTTGTTGCTTGCTGCCGTAGCATATAAGGAATATCGGGATATGATTCACGCGGCAGGTTATGACCTTTATGGAAAGGCCGCCTTTTTAGGCATTGTGCTCCTTGTAGCAGCAGCTTCCCTTGTTTTTTTGGATAGCTCCTTATCCCATGCACTCCTTGTGCCTGTGACCATCCTTTTTTCCCTTCTGATCATGCTGGATGGTCTGTTTCATCATGGGGAGGGCCAGTTTCTTGAAAAAACTGCTTTGAGCACGCTTTCCCTGCTTTATATTGGGCTTCCTTTTGCCCATTTCATCTTTCTTCGCTCTCTGGGGGAAGGTCTCCTCTGGACAGTCATGGTAGGAACCTGGGCCAGTGATACGTTTGCCTATTTTGGTGGCAGGATGTGGGGAAAGACGCCGCTGGCACCGACGGTCAGCCCCAAAAAGACTCGGGAAGGCGCTCTTTGCGGTTTTTTGGGAACCCTTGCCGTTATCTATCTCATTGGGCATACCTATCTTGGCTATCAAAGCGTTCGTGTCCTCATCCTTGCGCTCTTGGTCGGTTTCTTTGCCCCTTTGGGCGATCTTGTGGAATCCATTATGAAGCGTTGCTGTAAGATCAAGGATTCAGGCACCTTCTTTCCCGGTCATGGCGGTGTTCTTGACCGCTGTGACAGCTTGATTTTTTCCATTCCAATTGCTTATTACTTCGTGGAGTTCTTCCTTTTTTGACGGAAGGATCCCCATCTATCGATAAGGAGACGCTATGAAAGGTCTATCCATCTTAGGGTCGACCGGGTCCATTGGAACCCAGACCCTTGAGGTTGTGGCGGCAAGCCCTGAAAGGCTCAGTGTTGCAGCCCTTGCTGCCCATACCAACGATGCGCTTTTGGAAGCGCAGATCCGGAAATTTCGGCCGCACGTGGCCGCCCTCAGCGATGAAAAGGCTGCCGCAAGGCTGCGGGCCCGCTATGACGGACCTACGGAAATCCTTTCCGGTGAAGAAGGCATCCTTGCCTGTGCGACGGTTGGAGAGGCGGACACAGTTCTTGGAGCCATGGTCGGTTATGCAGGCTTGAAGCCAATCCTTGCCGCCATTGCAGCCCATAAGAACATCGCCCTTGCCAATAAAGAAACCCTTGTTGCAGCCGGAAGCCTTGTCATGGACGCGGTTAAAAAAAATGGCGTGCGCCTGACCCCTGTCGACAGTGAGCACAGTGCCATCTTCCAATCCTTGGAAGGCAATGACCACAAGGCCTTGAAACGCATCCTGCTTACGGCTTCGGGAGGTCCTTTCCGTGGCAAGAAACGGGAAGAACTAAGGCACGTAACCGTCAAGGAATGTATGAACCATCCCACTTGGAGCATGGGAACGAAGGTTACGCTTGATTCATCGACCCTTGCCAATAAGGGGCTTGAGGTCATCGAAGCCCATTGGCTCTTTGAGGCTTCCTATGATCAAATTGTGCCCATCATCCATCCCCAAAGCATTGTTCATTCCCTCGTGGAATATCAAGACGGGGCTGTCATTGCCCAGCTTGGCGCGCCCGATATGCGGCTGCCCATCCAGTATGCGCTCAGCTATCCAGAGCGCTGGCCCGTTCACTTTGAAACCTTGGACCTTCTTTCCTGTGGGCCCCTGACGTTCTTTGAACCGGACCGGGAGGTCTTCCGCGCCCTGCCCCTTGCCATTGAAGCCGGTAGGGCAGGCGGCATCATGCCGACAGTTTTCAATGCGGCAAACGAAGTGGCAGACGATGCCTTTATCAAAGGACAGATTCCTTTTCTTGCCATGGCCGACCTCATTGAGGCCGTCCTCAGCAAAGTGGAACCTGTTTCCCCATTATCCTATGAAACAATCGTGGAAGCAGATCGTAAAGCGCGGGAAGTGGCCCGCACCCTTCTGTCCTCCATGGGGGAGGTCTAAATGACGACCCTTCTTGCCGCGCTTATTGTCTTTGGCGTGCTCATCACAGTGCATGAACTGGGCCATTTTGCGGCGGCTAAACTTGTCGGGATGCAGGTCGATGAATTTGCCATTGGCTTTGGTCCCAAACTTTATCAAACCGAGGAAAAGGGCACGGTCTATACGCTGCGGGCCCTGCCGCTTGGGGGATTTAACCGTATTGCCGGCATGGAGCCTGGCGAGGAAAACGTGGAAAATGGCTTTCATACAAAACCCCTGTGGGCCCGAATGGTAGTCATCCTTGCCGGTGTCACCATGAACTTTCTCCTGCCGCTTTTGCTTTTCTTCGGAATCTTCTTTTTCCATGGGACAGAGACCCCGGTCAATGAACCCGTCTTGGGCCGCGTTATGGATCATCAGCCTGCCAGCGATGCCGGACTGATGAAGGGGGACCGGATCATTTCCATCAACGGAACGAAACTATCGGCCTGGACGGATGTGTCTACCCTGATCCAAGAAGCAGGCAGCAAGAAAAGCACGCTTGTTATCCAACGAGGAGGGAAGACCCTCGAAAAGACCTTGATTCCTCAATTTGATCAGGAAGCGGGACGCTATCTGATCGGGGTCATGCCTACTTTGGAAAAACGGCCTCTAGGTCTTTCGGAAAGTGTCCGTTACGCCGTATTAACGGAAGGCCGTATCATGAAGGGAATGGTGGATGGCCTGCGTCAGATCCTTACCGGCAAAGCGGGAGTCAATGTGGCAGGCCCGATTGGTGTGGCGCAAATGGCGGGCAGTGTGGCCCAGGAAGGCATGATTCCCTTTTTGACCTTTATCGCCTTTTTGAGTCTGAACCTTGGTATTTTGAACCTCATTCCTATACCGGCCCTTGATGGGGGTCAGTTCCTCATCCTCGCTGTTGAGGGTATCCTTCGGCATCCCCTTCCTCCTAAGGCCAAGGAACGGGTTCAGCTCGTCGGTGTCGCTCTCATCCTGGGGCTCACGATTTATGCAACAATCAGTGATATCCTGCGCTAAGGAGATGTAATATGGAAAGAAGAAAAACGAGGGAAGTACAGGTCGGTTCTGTCACCATTGGCGGCGGCCATCCCGTCGTAGTCCAATCCATGACCAATACAAAGACGGAAGACGCGGCAGCCACCCTTGCCCAGATCCGTGACCTGCAAGAACTGGGCTGTGAAGTGATCCGCTGTGCGGTTCCTACCATGGAGGCTGCAGAGGCCCTTTCCGTCATTACCAAGGAAAGCCCCATTCCCGTCATTGCCGATATCCATTTTGATTATCGCTTGGCCCTTGCCGCTATTGATGCCGGAGTTTCGGCCTTGCGTCTCAATCCGGGCAATATTGGGGGACGGGACCGGGTAGAGGCCGTTGTCAAAAAGGCCAAGGAACGTCGTATTCCTATCCGAATTGGTGTCAATGCGGGCTCGCTTCCCAAGGACCTTTTGGAGGCCTACGGTCATCCTACGGCCCATGCTATGGCAGAAGCGGCTTGGCGGCATATCCGCATCCTTGAGGAGATGGATTTTCATGATATCGTCATTTCCTTGAAGGCCCATGATGTACCCCTTACGGTAGAGGCCTATCGAAAGATGGCGGCGGCCTGCGATTACCCCCTTCATGTAGGCATTACGGAAGCGGGAACCTATCATATGGGCATCGTCAAATCTGCCGTTGGCATTGGTACCCTCCTTGCTGAGGGTATTGGGGATACGGTCCGTGTATCCCTTACGGGGGATCCTCGCCCAGAAGTCGTAACTGCCTATGAAATTCTCAAGTCCTTGGGCCTCCGTACCTATGGGCCGACCCTTGTTTCCTGTCCAACTTGCGGCAGAACCTGTGTTCCCTTGGAAAAGCTTGCCTTGGAAGTGGAAAAACGACTCTCCGGTCTCCGCGATCCTTTGACCATTGCTGTCATGGGATGCGCTGTCAATGGTCCTGGTGAAGCCAGGGAAGCCGATGTGGGGATTGCCGGCGGAAAAGGGGAGGGTCTTTTATTCCGCAAAGGGGAGATCCTTCGCCGTGTCCCAGAAGATGAACTTGTCGATCAGCTGTTTGTTGAAATCCATAAAATCATTGAGGAAAGGAAGAACTCATAATGCTCGTTTCAAAACTCTATGCGCCGACCCTTCGTGAAGTGCCGGCAGAAGCTGTCCTTGAAAGCCACAAATTGATGCTGCGTGCTGGCTATATCCGTAAGATTGCTGGCGGGCTTTATACCTACCTTCCACTGGCGTGGAAAAGCATCAAGAAGATTGAACGCATCATCCGGAGGAAATGGACGCCATCGATTCGCAGGAAATCATGATGCCGATTGTACAGCCTTCCGAAATCTGGAAGGAAAGCGGCCGTTGGGATGTCTATGGGGCGGAAATGTTCCGTGTGCGGGATCGCCACGGCCGAGAATTCTGCCTGGGCCCAACGCATGAAGAAATGATTACCACCCTCGTTAAGAATGAGCTCCATTCCTACCGTCAGCTGCCGACGAGCCTTTATCAGATCCAGAGCAAGTTCCGTGATGAAAAGCGGCCCCGCTTCGGCCTCATGAGAAGCCGCGAATTCATCATGAAGGATGCCTATACCTTCGATGCGGATGAAGCGGGCCTTGATGAGTCCTATCAGAAGATGTATGATGCCTACGCCCGCATCTTTGACCGCTGCGGGCTCAACTACCGACCGGTTGAAGCAGACCCCGGCGCCATTGGCGGCAATGGATCCCATGAATTCATGGGAATCGCGGCAAGCGGCGAAGCTGGCATTGTGTACTGTGATACGTGTGATTATGCAGCCGATGTGGAAAAGGCTGAATGTGAAGCCCTGCCCAGCCAAGAGGAAGCTCCGCGCGAGCTTCATACCATAGGTACCCCGGGCTGCAACACCATTGAAGCGGTCTGTGAGTATCTCCATGCACCGATTGAAAAGAGCGTCAAGGCCGTTGCTCTGACAAGCGATAAGGGCGGTCTGATCCTTTGTTTTGTCCGCGGCGACCATGAAGTGAACGAAATCAAGGTCACCAATGCGGTTGGGGCCAATGAAGTCATGATGGCTTCCGACGAGCAGATCCGGGCGGCAGGAACCGTTCCGGGCTTTATGGGCCCTATTGGACTCGACCTTAATAAGTGCACCATCCTCATTGACGCCACGGTCATGAATATGCACAATGTCTGCTGTGGTGCCAATGAAGTGGATACCCATTATGTTGACGCCGAACCTTGTCGTGACTTTGTCTATACCAAGGTCCTTGACATCCGCTCGGCCCATGAAGGGGACCAGTGCCCTCACTGCAAAGGGCATTTGAAAGAAGCCCGAGGCATTGAAGTGGGGCAGGTCTTCAAACTCTATACCAAATACTCCGAAGCCCTCCATGCCACGTTCCTTGACCCGGAAGGGAAGGAAAAGCCGTTTTACATGGGCTCCTATGGCATCGGTGTCGGCCGGACCCTGGCAGCTGTTATAGAACAGTACCATGATGCAAACGGAGCCATCATGCCCAAAAACATCGCCCCTTATGAAGTAATCGTTTTGCCTGTCAATGTAAAGGATGAAGAAAGCTTTGCCAAGGCAGGGGAAATCTATCAGGCCCTCAATGCCCAGGGAATCGATGCCATCCTTGATGACCGTGATGAACGGGCTGGTGTCAAATTCAAGGATGCCGACCTCATCGGTTATCCCGTCCGCGTCGTGGTTGGCCCCAAGACTTTGCAGCGGGGCGCCATGGAAGTCAAGGTTCGCTATACCGGTGAAATGTGCGATTTGCCCTTGGACGGGGATTACGTGTCCGCTTTGAAGGATATCCTTTCCAAGACGTTGTAAGCTGATCGTGAAGGAGGTTTGACCCATGTTTGACACTCAGTTCATGCATCTTGTGCTCCGGCTTCTCCTAACCGCTTTTCTCGGCGGGATCATTGGTCTGGAGCGCAGCGCCGGAGACCGTCCGGCAGGCCTTAGGACCCATGTGCTGGTGGCAACGGGGTCAGCCCTTTTGATGATTGTTTCCATTTATGGCATTGACGGTCATCCTCTGAACCGCGACCCGTCCCGGATTGCTTCCCAGGTTGTGACCGGTGTCGGCTTCTTAGGCGCCGGTACCATCCTGCATGAGGGACTTACGGTCAAGGGGCTTACAACCGCGGCCAGCGTCTGGATGGTTTCTGCCATTGGGCTTACCGTTGGCTGCGGTATGCTTGGTCTGGGGGTCGTGGCTACCATCGTGTCCCTCATTACCTTGATGGCCATTCGGGGAATCGAAAAAAAAGTCCTTCCTTCGGGACGCAATGTGAAAGTAAAGCTCGCCATCGTCTGTGAGAGCAATCCGGACAGTATGATGGATGTCATGGACTACTTTTCCCGTCATAACGTGAAGACCCGCGTCCTTGATATGGCAAGCCGGCCGGAAGAACAAACCTTACGGATCGTTGTCAATGCCAAGATCAGCAAATATGAAAATGCCAATGAAATCCTTGATGGACTCCTCCAACTGAGAGCCGTCAAAAAAATAAAGAATCTGTCGAATATGGAAGAATAGGAGGCATCATGCATTCTGAGAGTTATCGGATCATTCCGGACAGACATAACTTCCTTTCCTTCCTGCAAACGTTGGAACTGTCTCCGGAACAGAATGCCTGTATCAGGAAAATCCCGCTTGACTATGTTGAAATCAATGAGCGGACCAATACGTGGAAGATCTCCTATGGCGTAGAAACCAATCCTCTGGAAGAACAGAACCTCATGGCAGTGGCAAAGAAAATTGCCGCTGCCTGCTGCGTTGAGGAGGTCTCCTTCATCAATGAAAAGGCGAGGGATGTCTATCCTCCCTGTGAGGAAGATAAACCGAGGGATTCCGTGGACGTTGCTTTTTCTTTGCCCGAAATGCCGGAAATGGAAATCATTCCTCTTCCGGAAGAACCGCCGGAACTGCTGGACGAGAATGAAGAACCCATGGATGCGGCCGCGGAAATGACCTTTCAAAGCAAGGCCTATCAAAATGCCCTGCGCGCCCTGCAGCAGCAGGGCAATCAAAAAAGCGGCGGCAAGGATGTCGTCTATGGCCGTAAGATAACGAAAAAACCGCGGACCATGGATGAAATTGTCGAAGAGGAAAACGGCGTTGTCGTTGAAGGTGACGTTGTTGGCTTTGAAGAACGGGAACTGCGGACCAATGCTGTTATCCTTTCTATTTTGCTGCGCGATGAGACGAATGGACTCTTGGCCAAGATCCGTTTTGGGTCCTTTAAGGAAGAAAATGATTTGGTCAAGAACAAGAAGGAGGCAGAAGCTCTCCAGAAAAAGATTCCCAAGGGATCCCATGTCCTTATCCAGGGCAATGTGGAAGTGGACCGCTATGAAAACAGCGAACTGGTCATGACCATCGTCAAGGGCATCATGCTCCTGCCCAAAAAAGCACGGGAAGACAAGTCGGAAGTCAAGCGGATTGAGCTTCACTGCCATACCAAAATGAGCAAGATGGATGGCCTGACGCCTATTGAAGAACTTGTCGATACGGCGGCAAAATGGGGTCACAAGGCCCTTGCCATTACGGACCATGGTGTGGTCCAGGCTTATCCTTTTGCCTATGATGAGGCAGTGAAGTTCAAGGACTTCAAGCTGATTTTTGGGGTAGAAGGATACCTTTGCCACAGTAAGGAAGATAAGAAAAATTACCACATCATCCTGCTGGCAAAAAGCTTTGCTGGCCTGCGGAACCTATACCGCCTTGTGTCCCTTTCCCACTTGCAGTATTTTGGGGGAAAGCCAAAGCGGCCCCGTATGACCAAGGGACTCATTGAGCAGTACCGCGACGACATCATCATTGGTTCAGCCTGTGCAGCCGGTGAAGTTTACCGCGCAATCCTTTCGGGAGCAAGCCACGAAGAGCTCCTTCAAATTGCCGATTTTTATGATTACCTTGAAATCCAGCCCTGCGGGAATAACCAGTACCTGCTCCGCGATGACCGTTATCCGGAAATCAATACTTGGGAAGACCTGCAGACCATCAATAAAAAGATTCTCGCCTTGGGGGATGAATTGGGAAAACTCGTCGTAGCCACTTGCGACGTCCACTTCCTCAATCCTGAGGATGCCATTGCCCGCCGCATCCTGCAGGCCGGTATGGGCTATCCTGATGAGGAGCAGCCGCCCTTGTACCTGCGGACAACGGAAGAGATGCTTGAAGAATTTTCCTATTTGGGGAAGGAACGGGCCTATGAGGTCGTTGTCGAAAATACCAATAAGATCAACGACATGATTGAAAAGTTCAAACCTGTCCCAGACCGAGATCAGCTCTATTCCCCGATGATTCCCGGGGCGAAGGAAAAAGTGGAATCCATGAGTTATGGCAGGGCCCATGAATGGTATGGACCAAAACTGCCTAAAATCGTGGAGGACCGCCTTAAACTCGAACTGTCATCCATTATTGGCAATGGCTTTTCCGTCTTGTATTACATTGCCCACCTGCTCGTCAAAAAATCCAATGACGACGGGTACATGGTAGGGTCCAGAGGCAGTGTAGGTTCTTCTTTTGTTGCAACCATGCTGAACATTACGGAAGTGAATCCCCTTCCGCCGCATTATCGCTGTCCTCATTGCTACCATACGGAGTGGTTTACCGATGGCAGTGTCGGCTCCGGTTTTGACCTTGCTGACAAGGCTTGCCCGGAATGCGGGACCATGATGGTCAAGGATGGCCACAATATCCCGTTTGCCGTCTTTCTGGGATTCCACGGGGATAAAGTTCCTGATATCGATCTGAACTTCTCCGGTGAATACCAGCCGCGGGCCCATAAATACACAGAAGACCTCTTTGGTCGGGATAATGTCTTCCGCGCCGGCACGCTGGGAACCATTGCCGATAAGACGGCTTATGGCTACATTAAGAAGTACTATGAAAACCGCAACGAACCCAAACGGACGGCTTTTATCGAAGGCCTCATCCCAAAGCTTGTCGGTGTCAAAAGGACCACCGGTCAGCATCCGGCCGGGATCATGGTTGTGCCGCGCGATCTTGACGTCCATTATCTGACGCCTGTTTCCTACCCAGCTGACGATCCGACCTGCGGCACCATCACGACCCATTATGATTATCATTCCATCAATGACCGTATCGTTAAGCTTGATATCCTCGGCCACGATGATCCGACCATGATCCGTATGCTTGATAACATGCTGGGGGAGGGCTACTGCAAGAATATTCCTGTAGGCGACCCTGATACGATGGAGCTTTTCCTTAGTACCAAATCCATTGGTGTGTCCCCTGAAGACATCATGACCGACGTTGCGACCTACGGTGTCCCGGAATGTGGGACCCGCTTTGTACGGCAGATGATTTCTGACGTTAAGCCAAAGAATTTTTCCGACCTCCTGCGTATTTCCGGGTACTCCCACGGAACCGACGTATGGCTCAACAATGCTCAGGACCTGATCAAGAACGGGACGCCAACAGAAGATACCATCTCAACTCGTGACGATATCATGAACTGGCTCATCAATAAAGGCATGGAGCCCAGCATGGCTTTTGGCATCATGGAATGGGCCCGTAAAGGAAAAGCCCATAAACAGGGCTTCAAGGCCGAGCAGGAAGAAGCTTTCAAGAAAGCCAATATTCCTGAATTCTATATCAAGAGCTGCAAAACGCTGCAGTATCTTTTCCCTAAAGCCCATGCCGTAGCGTATGTCCTGTCGGCTTACCGCATTGCCTACTGTAAGGTCCATCATCCAAAGGAATTTTATTCGGCCTATTTTACGATCCGGGCCCCGAAGTTTGACTTTGTGGAAGTCCATAAAGGCATCAATTTCATGCGTTCCTTCATCAAGAATGTAGGACAGCAGGGAACAAAGGCTTCTGTCAACGACAAGGAAACGGCCACCTATATGGAACTGGCCGTGGAAATGCTCGCCCGGGGATTTGAATTTGAAGACGTGGACCTGTACCGTTCTGATGCTCATCAATTCATTGTAACCGATAAAGGTCTTTTGCCGCCCTTGGGTGCCATTGGCGGAATTGGCGGTGTCGCCGCTGAAAATATTGTAAAAGCCCGCAGCAAAGGCCCCTTCATTTCAAGGGAAGACTTGCGGAACCGGGCCAAGATCAGCAATACCGCTGTAGAAGTCCTGGCCGACCTGGGAGTCCTTGAAGGCCTGCCTGAGACGGATCAGATTGAACTTTTTTGAGGGATTTCCCCTGCAAGGAGCCGCTACGGCTTGCTGCAGGGGTTTTTCTTTTTGGGTAAAAAAGGGGGAAATTTTTTCCTCTTTTTGTCACATATACATGGTATAATATAGGCAATAATCAGAAAATATTTCCGCTAAGGAAGGTGACTATCATGAAGATCCGGTTCCTCGGTGCCGATAAGGTCGTAACAGGTTCCTGCCACATGCTTGAAGTGGGCAGCAAGAAAATCCTGCTTGACTGTGGCATGTTCCAAGGGCCCAAACTGATCCGCAGCCTCAATCGCAAACCATTTGCCTTTCACCCTGGTGAAATCGACGCGGTTGTACTCAGCCATGCCCATGTCGACCACAGCGGGCTTTTGCCCCGTCTCGTCAAGGAAGGCTTTAAAGGCCCCATTTACTGTACCCATGTAACAAAGGAGCTGTGCGAGATCCTCTTGCCGGACTGCGGCCATATCCAGGAACAGGATGCGGAGATCGAGACCCGTAAAGGACTGCGTAAAGGCAAAGAAGCCGTGACGCCCCTTTATACCGTGGACGACGCGTATCTGGCATTAAAACAGTTTGTCTGCCACGATTATGATGAAAATTTTGAAATTTGTGACGGGGTGACCATTCGCTTCCGTGTTGCCGGTCATATCCTAGGAAGTGCCCTCGTAAATGTCATTGTACGCGAAAACGGCAAGGAAACAAAGCTCATCTATACGGGCGATATTGGCCAGCCAAACGTGCCTATCCTTGATGATCCCCATCAGCTTTCCGGAGCGGATTTCATCATCACGGAATCCACTTATGGCAACCGGGTCCATGAAACGGCAGACCGCGAGGCAGAACTTCTCGAAATCATCAAGGATGCCCTTTCCCGCGGCGGCAACATCATCATTCCGGCCTTTGCCGTTGGCCGTACACAGGTCATGCTCTACTATTTCCAGAAACTCATGTCAAGCGGTAAGCTTCCAACTGTTCCCATTATGGTTGATAGCCCTATGGCCATTAAAGCAACCAAGGTCATGCTCTTCAATCCGGATGAGTATGATGAAGAGGCACGGTCCATCTATCAAAAACAGGGGGGACGCCTCATCGACATGCCCAACGTCCATTATACTGAAACACCGGAAGAATCGCGGGCCATCAATGACATGCCAAGCCCAATGATCATCATTTCTGCCAGCGGCATGGCTGACGCGGGCCGTGTGCTCCATCATTTGAAACACAACCTGTGGCGTAAGGATAGTTCCGTCATATTTGCCGGCTATCAGGCAGAAGGCAGTTTGGGACGGCAGCTCGTGGATGGTGCCAAGAAAGTCAAGATTATGGGCGAAGAAATCGTCGTCGGAGCCAAAATCTATAATATGACCGGCTTTTCGGCCCATGCGGATAAACATCAGATGATGGACCTTTATAAGGGCATGATCCGGCGCCCCAACGCATTCTTTGTGGTCCATGGTGAATACGATTCTGCAGCCACCTTTGCTGAATTGCTTCGGACGGAATTGGGAACAGCTGCCTATATCCCCAATTATGGCGATACGGCTGTCATCGATGGGACGCAGTGGCATATCATCCCGACGGAGGTTGTCCAGATGGAACCGGCTGTCCAGGAATTGAGCGACCTGATGCACAGCCTCGAAAAGACCTACTTGGTCTACAAGGGGCGGATCATGCAGAAAGTGGTCCACAATGTGGCTCTTGTCCCGGATATCAAGGGACGCCTCATGAAGATCAAGAAATACGTCGACGACATCATGAAAAATGTGTAAGCCGTCTTTTCGCCTAAAAAGCGCTTCCTTTACCTCTTTCCGTTGCCCGTGACTCTTTCTGAACGGCGGGAAATCAGGGAATAAGGATTTTCTGTTGACAGTATTCCTTTAAAAGAATATAATTGTTAAGTCGAATTTTGTAGTCTAAGGAGGATGCTTTCTATAAGCATCCTCTTGATTTATCTATCTGAATCAAGTGTAGAGGGGATAAGGCTTTTATGATTAGAAATGATTTGCGTAACATTGCCATCATCGCTCACGTTGACCATGGTAAGACGACTTTGGTCGATGCCATGCTGAAACAGAGCCATGTCTTCCGTGCCAATGAAAAGGTGCAGGAACGTGTCATGGACTCCAATGATCAGGAACGTGAACGCGGCATTACGATCCTTGCCAAGAACACGTCCGTCATGCATGAAGGCACCAAGATCAATATCTTGGATACGCCGGGCCACGCTGACTTCGGCGGCGAAGTGGAACGTGTGCTCAACATGGTAGACGGTGTATTACTGCTCGTAGATGCATATGAAGGCCCGATGCCCCAGACCAAATACGTGCTCCGTAAGGCTTTGGAACATCATCTGAAACCAGTTGTCGTCATCAACAAGATCGACCGTCCGGATCAGCGCGTGGATGAAGTTGTTGATGAGGTCCTTGACCTTTTCATTGAACTGAATGCCTCCGATGATCAGCTTGATTTCCCTGTTGTCTATTGCTCTGCCAAGAAGGGCATTGCGAAACTTTCCATGGATGATGACAGTGATAACCTCGATCCGCTCTTTAAGGTCATCATGGACACCATCCCGGCTCCTGATGTTGATGTGGACGGCCCGCTCCAGATGCTTGCCAATACCCTCGACTATGATGACTATGTCGGCCGCATCGTTGTCGGCCGTATTGTCCGCGGGACCATCAAGAATGGCCAGATGATCTGTCTTATGCACGACGATCAGCGGACCAATGAAAAAATTGGCCGTCTGTATACCTATGAAGGCCTGAAACGGGTCGAGACCCAGGAAGCCAAAGCCGGGGAAATCATTGCTCTCATAGGGCTGCAGGATGTTGAAATCGGCGATACCATTGCTGATTCGGAAAATCCGGAACAGCTCGCTGGCATCAAAGTTGACGAACCGACCCTGTCCATGACCTTTTCGGTCAACGACAGTCCTTTTGCCGGTCAGGAAGGGGATTTCATCACAAGCCGCCATATTCGTGAACGCCTGTATAAAGAAGTGGAAACAAACGTGTCCATGCGTGTTGAGGATACGGATTCCCCAGATACCTTCAAGGTTTCCGGCCGTGGTGAACTCCATCTGTCCGTCCTGATCGAAGCCATGCGCCGTGAAGGGTTTGAACTGCAGGTTGGTAAACCGAGTGTTATCATGCGCCGCGACGAAAACGGCAAGCTCCTGGAACCAATGGAAGCTCTGACCATTGACGTCCCGCAGGACTTCATGGGTCCTGTCATGGAAGGTCTGGGCATTCGTAAGGCCGAACTCCAGAACATGACGGAAATGTCCGGGTATCTGCGCATGGAATTCATCATTCCGGCCCGCGGCCTCATTGGCTTCCGCAGCCAGTTCCTCACCGATACCAAAGGCAACGGCATCATGAATCACGTCTTTGCCGGTTGGGGTGCCTATAAGGGGGATATCCCCGGCCGTACGCGCGGCAGCCTTGTTGCTTTTGAAGCTGGTGAAACGACCGCTTATGGCATTGATAAGTGCCAGGCTCGCGGCACTATGTATATCAATCCGGGTGAACAGGTCTATGAAGGCCAGATTGTTGGGGAAAACAGCCGTGAGGATGATATGGATGTCAATCCCTGCAAGAAGAAGCATGTTTCCAACATGCGTGCCGCTGGCAGTGATGATGCCGTCCGGCTCATTCCGCCGCAAACCTTCTCTTTGGAAGGCGCTTTGGAACATATCAACGAAGATGAAACGGTGGAAGTGACGCCTAAGAGCATTAGGATGAGAAAGAAGATCCTTTCCCGTTTGGAACGCGCCCGTCAAAGAGCCCGCAACGCAAAAGCTTAATCCATATATCCATATATCGAAAGGGTACCGCTTCGGTGGGCCCTTTCTTTTTTATGCTTATGAGGTATGGACCGTCATGCATAAGAAATAGTTTTCTTCCGCCTGATTTTACAGTATGATAGGAGCCAGTAAAACGAAAGGACAAGGTTTTTACCCATGAAAAGAAGAAAATACGTACTGACGGCCGTCAT
>SCPO01000853.1_pt1 | contig 24756 bp, 30 predicted proteins | sample 6106821 | NCBI WGS metagenome assembly SCPO01 (sample SAMN10720448, study PRJNA508395) | human gut metagenome | isolation source: Participant 2 stool, 0 month | host: Homo sapiens | collected 2017 | reverse complement strand
GGGCTTTCTGGATTCTGCCCTCCATTGTCTGCACACGGATATTCTCACGCTCAATCTCTGCAACCGCCGACAACACGGAAATCATCAGTTTTCCAGCATCCTTGGAGGAGTCAATCCATCCTCCACGCAGATCAGATTGACGCCAAAGTCCTGCATAACCTGCAAAAGTCGAAAGGACATCCGCAGCATTTCTGCCAAATCGTGACAACTTAAATACCAGAACAAAGGAAACACCATCCTTGCCGGATTTAATGTCCTCCATCATACGGTTGAACTCTAATCTGCCCTCGATGGACTTACCGGATTTACCGGCATCTTCATACTCACCGACGATCTCATAGTCATTGAACTCGGCATAGGCTTTCATTCTGGATTTCTGTGCATCCAGAGAGTATCCGTCAATCTGCATGGCGGTGGAAACTCTCGTATAGATATATACTTTTTTTTCTTTTTCATCCCACTATCCTCGTATGTATCAGATTACAGCTATCCTGTTACCTTGGGTATCGGTTTATTTTTTCTCAGCTTTCTGTTCCAGCATTTTAATCGAATCCAGATAATCCTGTTCTACCTCGCTAAGCGTTTTAGCCTTGTATTTTCTATATTCTCCGGTTGCTTTATCAACAGCCTGCTTATGACTGACGCTTCCATTTCCAATCAACAGTTGCTCTCGCTCATGGTAAGAATGCGATCCAGATGGTCTGCCCAATCCTGCATAGTCATTGCCTGCTCCCGTTCTGCCTGTCGTTCCGCAAAATCAAGATATCCGGATACAAGCTGCCCCATGGCTCGAAGTTCTTTTTCATCCAGATAGTTCTTTGCAACAACAGCTTCTTTCAAGGTTGGCTGTTTTCCTGCAAAGGTGGTAAGCCCCATAAATTCTTTTTCCGCATCGGCTCTGCTGTAAATAACCTCTGCCGCAGTCTGTCCATGAATGGCATAATGAATCTTATTCTGTACTTTCTTAAAAACTGGATAGAAATTTCCGCTTTTGGATCATAGTCGATGCTCGTAGCATAAATTTCTAAACCTGACGGTAAAACACCTTTTCAGATGCCCGGATATCACGGATGCGTTCTAAGAGTTCCTTGAAATAACCGCCGCCAAGATTTTTCAGCCGTTCGTCATCCATTGCAAAGCCTTTTCTCATATATTCTTTAAGAATATTAGTTGCCCAGATTCTAAACTGTGTACCTCGTTTGGATTTCACACGATAGCCAACAGAGATAATCACATCCAGATTGTAGTAATCCACATCATATACTTTTCCGTCAGCGGCAGTGTAGGCAAATTTTGCCCACACTGATTCTTTCTGCAATTCGCCTTCTTTGAAAATATTTCTTATATGCTTACCGATAACACTTCTGTCTCGCTGAAATAATTCAGCCATTTGGTCAATGGATAGCCAGACTGTATCACCGTCAAACGTCGTCTCAATCTTCGCCAATCCATCCTCTGTTGTATAAATGATCATATTGGATTTTTGATTCATCTCATTTTGATTCATCTCATCTTGATTCATCACATTTACACTCCATTTCTAATTGAGCAGCACCCTGCTGCACTTTTCCTATGTATCCTCTATGTCAAAAACAGCTTTTAACATAGAGTTTGGACACCATTTACACGATTATTATATCAGTCATTTTTCGTTTTTTCAATAGTGCCAATGAGATCTTTAGAATTGAATTTTTCCTCTAAATGATCAGGCGGCTCTGGAAGATGTTCAATATCCAGAACCGCCGCATATTTTTCAATTAGATTTGCAAGCAAATCAGCAAAACCGCTCCAATTATCTGTCATAGGCAATTACCCCTATCAAATTTCCATGTCCTGTCCACGCTTACGGGCAGACATTTTGTGTTCCTGTGTTTCCTTTCCTCTGGCGAGGATGGAATTGATAAAAGCCCGAACCCTTTCGGATGCAATTTCCAGTGCATCCAGAAAAGGCTGGGCTTTCTTTTTGAGTTCTGTATATTTTCGTTGATTGTTTCATACCGCTGCTTCCAGATGGAAACCGTCTTTTCTGCGGAAGCCAATTTTTCTTTCAGACGCTTGTTGTCAGCGTTGGCAATAATGCCGTTGACCGCATAGCGTTTCAACGTGTCGCATTCATCCGGTGTCAGCGTGATATTATTTCCGAACGTGGCTTTCTTGCCCATCGTTTCAATATCCTGCACCGTCAGAGCAACGGTCTTTGCTGCTTTGGTTTCCTTTTTGCAGAGCTTCCAGTTTCTTTTTCTGTTTCTCCGTGGCAGCTTTGGCATCCTCCAGACTTTGCTCTGCCTGTGCCACCAGACCAGTTACAGCTTCCAAACGCTGCTGTTCCGCCTGCACCTTAAACTGTGTCACCGTCAGATGTTCCTCGGTGCTGCCACGCTCTCCACGCTCCACATCGGTATATCCGGCATCTCGCATGAAATGAAAAAAATCATCCTGCAACACACTGTAGGACGACTTCAAAATCTTTTTTCCTTTTGCGTTCAGCATGGGATTCCCGTTTTCATCAAGAACGGGTTTGGACTCCCATTTCTTACTTCGGCTGACTTGTGTGATCGTTTCCTTTACAGTACCGACCAGCGATTTATCTTTGCAGCGCTTCGACCAAAGGATCTGCTTTTCCACTACCGGAATATAAACCACATGAAGGTGGTAGTGGTACACATCTTCGCCAAGAGCTTCGGACATTGCCCGGTTGTGCTCATCGGCGTGCATCACAGCGGAGAGGATATACTGCTCACCGCCTACGATCTCCACGGCGGCTTTGTAGGCATCAGCATAAAACTGTTTCGCAAATTCATAGCCGCCGTGGTTGTAGAAAATAAGCGGAGTTCACATCAAAAACCAACTCGCCGTATTTGATGGCATCCGGTTTCAGACCTCTGGTGGAGATTACGCCGTCTTGTTCCATCTGCTCAAACATTTTTACATAATCGTCGGTGGGAGTCTTGAAGTGAACATTCAGCGGAGTGCGTTCCGGCACGATGTCCTGATTGCTGTAACTGTCTTTTTCACGCTCATTGTGTTCCTGTATTTTTGCCACATCGTCCGGTGTCGGTAAGTCCTGATTCCGGGCTACGGTGCGGTCTATTCCATCATTTCTTGCCATAGATTTTTTGTCCTTTCTTTAAAATTTGCAGACAGCGGGGAGCTACGCGGAAAGGCACTTTTTCAAAGTGTAATAACCCACTATGACACTTTCATCCATACTGGCTGCAAAGTGCCGTGGGCTCTCCGAGGGCTCCTCCCGAGGGTATGCGGTCGCTGCTGCGACCTCTGCTGGCAACAAAACCTCATCTTTCGTTACCTGTCCACGGAGCTTCTGCAAAATTCCGTGGACATAGAAACAACAGCCAATCCCTGCAACAGAAAGGCTGCTGTTTCTATTAAGGAGCGTTTCACGCTCAAAAGCTGCGTACATACGTACAGAGCAAAAACGGCAAAAATCAATCCCGCCATTCCTCCGGTACGTACGTACACGGCGAAACGTCGTAAAACCCGTTTATATTAGGTCGTGCCACAGCTTCCACACCCATAAATCCCCATACCCGCCGTCCGGCTGAGTTGGTGATGTTGTTGCAATGCTCCAAATTAAATTTCTTGGCATTGGCAATCATGGCGTCGCTGAAGCTGCGGGCTTTCAGAGGGGCAAGGGAGTTTTCCTCACACCACAGGCGATAGATAGCGTAAAAGTCCTTGGAACTGATGGACGCATCCGCCTTGCGCCGGATATATCCCTCGGAATCCATGAAGTCAAAAATGTTGTTATTGTCACGCTTGACCGCTTCCCGGTTTTCACGGATGCGGTCGCTCTCCGTAAACTTAAAGTTGTTGGCAACAAGCCGCTGCAAGCCTTCAAATGCCCAGAGGAAGATACCCTCGGCTTCGGCTTTCATCTTCTCTGCAAGATCGGGATCGTCGGCTCTGTCCACGGGCTTTTCCTTGGTAGTCAGCACAAGCTGTCTACGATAAAAACCGTCACTACGGTCATACAGGGCTTGCAGATCACCATTGCTGAATGCCATCAACCGGGCGAACATCCAGCCCTGATAGCTCTGTTTACCTTTGCGTTCCAAATCCATCTTGCCCTGTGCGGTCACAATGGATTTTACATAGTTGGTCTGGCGCAGAGCTTCCATCCGCATATCATCATCCACGCACAGCAGGATGTGTTCCAGATCGGCACGGGCGAAGCGGTTTTCGGAAATTTTACCGATACTGCCGTCTTTCATATTCGCGCCGAAGATGGTAGACAGGACAACACCGATTTGGGATTTGCCCTCGCCGCCGTTGCCCTTAATCACCATCATGCGCTGCCCCTTGTTGGAGGGAATCAGGCAGTAGCCGATAAACTCCTGCAAGGTGGGAATGTCCTCCGGGTAAAGCAACCCATCCAGAAAGTGCAGCCAAAGCACAGGGGCAGGTGCGTTTGGATTGTAGGAAACAGGCAAGCGGCTCTGTACGATTTCCTTTTTCCCTCAACAAATCCCCATCCAACATGAGCGTTCCGTTGGCAACATGGATGCGGTCTGGCTGGGGCGGAAGATCCTCAACCATGGCTTCCAGTTTCAGCAATTCCATGATGTTTTTGATCTTCTGCGGTACGCTGCTGATGGTGTAGCTTTTCAGCTTTTTCGTAGACCTCGCCCCGCAGGACAATATCATCCGTTACCCGTCCATTGGGCGTAAAGAAAGCCCTGTTTGCAAAGATGATTCTGCTCTCTTGCAGAAATTCTTCACAAAACAGAGCTTCGTTGATATTCTGCCCATCAAACCAGACAGGCAAATTCATATCAGGCGTTTTCCGGTTCTTCGCCATGGTGCGCCACCTCCTTTTTTCGTTCCACATAGCCCTGAAGGAAGGCGATTTTGCCCTCCTTCTTTAACTCGTCTACCACAACAACTCTCTCCTCCAAAGAACCAACCGTTAAAATATCTGCCAGATGTTCTATATGATCTAACATCTGGCAGGCTTCCACAAAACGGTCATCCCATTCATCTTCCGGTGTCTTGGGCGCATACCGCACTTTCCAATCCTCCAGCAGATGCAGATAATCCGTCAGCACCCGGAAACACAGCATTTCATCCTCCCGGAACTGACGGATATGAGGGTCTTTGGGTTTTACCGTTGCTGCTGCATTGGGCGGTTTCGGATCAAGTCTGAAGTCCGTAACTAACTTTTGTGCCGCTTCATAGTTGCTTAGATCAAACAGCCTTGCCACAAAGTCGATCACATCTCCCTTGGCTCCGCAGCCGAAGCAGAAGAAATAGTCCTCATTCAGCTTCAAGCTCGGATGCCTGTCATTGTGGAAAGGACAGCAGACCATATTATTGCGACTTAATTTCAATCCGTAACATTCAGCAGCCTGTCTAACGGAGATTGTCGCTTTCACAGTTTCAAAAATACTCACTCATAATCCTCCTGCTTGTTTTTTATTAAGCCGTTCTACCCATTCCGTTTCCTGACAGGCAACCCTGCTCGGCGCTGTGCCGTCCCTTGCGGGCGCTCGTTCCTTTGCGGAAGTCTTGGCGGTTTATCTCGGTCTGGACGGTCATTCAGTTGTTCCGATCGATCGTTAAGCCAAGTTTACTGCGAAAAATAAGCGGCTCTCGTTTATCCACGAAAGCCGCAAATGACGGAAGTATAGACATTAGAAATTGCAAATTTGCACAGGATGAATTATAATGATGGACAGGCGAGGAGGTGCTGCACATGAAGAAGAACTATGACGATGAGCAGGAAAATACCACTGCGTACCGTGTCCGCCTATTACGCCAGGACAGGGGATGGAGCCAAAAAGAACTGGCAGACAAAATATTTGTTGCTCACTCTCAGATCAGCCGTTTGGAGAGTGGAGAAACCACAAATATAGGAAGCTCTCTCTTGGTATCGTTGGCTAAGGTGTTCCATGTTTCAACAGATTATCTGCTTTGTCTTACGCCCATCAGCGTACCGAAAAGCTATGATATTTCCCAGCTTGGATTATCAGAAGAAGTAATCCGCAGGCTGATTTTGAAAACGATTGACCCTGATGTATTAAACAGACTTTTGGAACATGACCACTTCCCAAAACTTTGTGCTTTGATGAAGAACTATTTCAGCAACACCGTTGCAAATGGTATTCTGGCAAGAAACCAAATCATCGACCTCGCTACAGAGCTGCTGGCTGAACTGTTGAGCGCAGAACCATCCAAGCGGGCAGAAATCATGAAGGATATGAGTTTCCTAAATTCCACAAAAATCCAGAATAATGAAGCAGACATAGAGAAAATCAAAAATATCTTGATGAAGATTATCCGAGACATCAAAGAGGATATAACAGCGCAATTGCCAACCGGAGCAGTCGCTACAGCAGAAGCCGTAAAGGGTATTCGTGATTCGCTGCCGGACAAGCTACAATCCGAGTTGACTATCGATGACGTGTCAGTTGCTGTTGCTGCCTATGTCGGAACAATGCTCCCAATGGATGAAAGTACATCGGAACTGTTACAGCAGCTTACAAAACAAATGTTGGAACTGCCCACGGAGGGCGAAGAATGAGCGTGTCGCTACAGCTAGACGGATGCTTGATATACCTCTGCTTCCTTCTTCGGGTAGGCGGATTTTGTTTCTCAAAATATAAAACCGCTACAACCTCCATCCTACACGGGAATGAAAATTGCAACGGTTTTATCTATTATCAATCTATATCCTGCTTGATGATTTGTAGCAACAATGAATTTGTAAAAAACAGACTGCTGGTATCTGGAGGTAACGCACCATCAGTACCCCAAGTAACATCATTCTATGGTGTTTACAATAAGCTCCCTCTTAGCAGCAAACTATTCGGAGTCAAGGAGAACATCAGCAACAGAGCAGAAGAAATCGTCAATGCAGAAATAATTTTTGCATAATACACCATTACTCGGGTAGGGTTTAACTGCTCGGCTGATTTTTATTTAATTATACCTCTTGCTTTCAAAATTTCAAAGTTTATAGCATCCTCAATATCGTTTCTTAACATTCGCATATTAGGATATGCTCCTTCTTTAATGGCTTTTTCAAACAGCTCTAAAACAGAATTATTTTCTATGAAAGCCTTATCTTCAGCGTCTACCTGTTCCATTAAACTGTCATAACATTTTCTCGCAATTGTCAACTTGTCATCTATGCTAATTGGATTGAAAATTACAACTTTTGAAAATCTTGAATAGATTGGTGTACCCAGATACTTTTCTGCCTCTTCTTCCGTTCTGTAATTTGTAGTGCAGATGATAATACATTTAGAAATATCAACAGAATAATTTGCATCCACAAAAACTCCTTCATCAAACATTTGATAAAATGCGTTATAGAAAGCTGAAGAAACTTTATCAAATTCATCCAAAAGAACAACATTTGATTTACGCCTAATCAATTCACGAGCCAAACTATCTTCTCCATGGTCAGCACCAAAAATATATTGATAAGCATTATTCGTTTGCTGCATAGAAAATTGAATTCTAACCATCTCTGTCTTCAAAGATGAACTAATATACTTAGCAGTTTCTGTTTTTCCAATACCTGAATCGCCTAAAAACAAAAGCGTAACAGGGCGTGTCCGTTTTGGATTTTTCAATCCATATATAGACGTGAGTATATGTTTCATTACATGTGGTTGACCTATAACAGTCTCATTAAAGCCAAGTGCCATTTCTTTCATAGAATCAATTGTTATTTCCGGATACACCGTTTTATATTCTTTTATAATGTTCTTATCAAAATTTTTAATGATATCCTTGTAAATTTTTTGTGGCGGATTACATAACCATAAATTTTTAATTTCAAGTTTCGAATGGCAAAGAACATTATTTGAAAATCCAAGAAGTGCCCATTCCTTTATGCCTCCATAATCATCTGTATGTATCAACAGATTTTCTACTTTCATTGGAGGTTCTTCTTTCTCTGTAGCACCTTCTACTTTTACATATGTTTTACTAATATGATCCATAACATCTGATAAGAAGAATGTGTTTTTCAAATTTCTTGTTGCTTCTTCAAAATCTTTGTCTGCACCCCAATAAATTTCTATCTTCTCCATCAATTTCCCACCACTCCAGCTAACACAACATCATATACATCAATTCCGGTAGCTACTGAACCGCTTTCAGATGCAGAGGCATAATCTACACGTTTTGACGATTTTGTAGTCCCAAATTCAAATTCTTTTTGAACCTGCAAATCAGATTTTTCAATTTGTCCTACATGAATTGCATAATATGTTAGCCGCATTTTGGGTAAATCAGACATTGTATAGCTATTTCTAAAGGCATTACGATTAAATCTCAAAACAATATCTTGTCCTTCTATTGTAGCCAAGAATTCATAATATCCTCTTCCTTTTCTATCGCCTCTTCTATTTTAGTTATATCAATCTTCATTGCACTTCCATCATCTGTCTGAATAGGTAATTCTCCATCAATCATGCTCAAAAACGGAGCAATTAACATCATATATGAAAACGAATTAACTTCCGGTCTGACAATTACTTTTGGGAATATTTTTATCCCAGTACAACGTTTATTTTTAGTTCTTCTCTTATCTGCATCAAGCAAAGCAATAAAATCTGCCAAAAGAGTATTTTCAATAATATTCTTTGCAATTTTATCAGATTTTCTTGCTATATTTGCATGAGCACCTGCTTCCAAGTTTATAGATGCTCCGCTTAAAAAACTAAATATTTTAGATAGACCATTCTTTTCAGTTCCTACGCTACCATCTACTCCTGCTTCGGCTCCCATCTCAGAATTCACTTCCGAAATAAATTCCGTTGTTTTCTTAAGTTCTCCACCTGCTATAATTTGCATAAAATCTGCAACAAATGATTCATCAAAATATATCACTTTCAAGAAACTATTATTTTCCATTCTTCATCAACTCCTGATACATCTTCATCAATTCCGCCACGCACTGGCTCTCGGTCATATCTTTTACAGAAAAACTATAAGCCTGCATAACTGCTCTATCGTTGTTTTGGTGAGCTTTCAGTAGTTCTGGGAACAGATACATTTTTTCTCCATACATATCTGCAAGACTGCAATCAGGATACTGTGCTCGTGCATCAAGGATAGCTTGAGCAGTCTGTTCAATTTTTGTTTTCTGTGCATCTGTTGGGTTTGGCCAAGGAAATGTGTTATATACAATTTCCTTAGAATAACGATAGTCACTTTTAATCGTCCACACACAATCCTCATCCATGCCATGTGAACATTTGAGGTCAACACACCAAAATGATACAATGTTGCATTAGGAACGATCTGTACCGCATTGGATGAAATAATATCTGACGTTGCAAATCCAATCGGCACATATCGTCTCCGCTCTGATGAAACACTCGGAATAATAAGAAAATCCGTATCATCTGGCTGTGTGATCTGTGCAAATAATTGTGGAACCTTTGCATAACCATTCGTTGTTTTTGCCTTTGATGAAAGTCGAAATTGTCGCACAGCTTCTACCTTTTCAGAAAGAATTTTACTATTCATAATGTCTTTCGGAGAAGTGTGTTTCAACCACAGACACCAACGCTTTTTCCCTTTAATAAACTCATCTGCACCAATATAAGGATGAAGCCATTTTTTAAGCTCCAGTTCTTTTTCTATAATTTCCTGATATTCATCTTCTTTAATAACAAAATGTCCACCATCACGGGGTTGATTTCCAAAATTCATTTTAGGCATACCACAGAGAGATTCTTTTGCCGCTACAACAAAAACATCTTCTCCTTCGACCAAATATGGGCTAATATTGGAAACAATTTTTCCATTTGCTCCATCTGAAAAAAGCCATTTTTCATTCCGATTAAACCCAGAAAATCCTACAATCACACAATGAACTGCTGCCTGCGATGAAGATTCACTATTCCACTTGAATGTTTGATATGCGAAATTAATATGTATATGGTAATCATTAAACAACACATTCCACAAAATCGGAACCTGTGAACCTTGACAAATTGAATTGGTTGAAACAAAACAAGCTTGTATTCTAGTATTCTGAATATACTCAGTGGCCAACTTATACCAGCAAGTTACATAATCTAAATCTTGCACATCCTTAATATTTCCGAAAATATCTTGAACTTCTTTCTTCTGTACACTCCCTTGCTCCATAAGACGTGCCCCAACAAAAGGAGGATTGCCCATTATGTAATTGAGCTTTTGCTTTGGAACAACATCTCCCCAGTTTATACGCAGAGCATTCGCTTCAATAATATTCGTATAGGACTTTAGAGGCAGAAACTCCAAATGCATCAGCACAATTTCCTCGGTTTCCTTCATCATCTGACTTTCTGCAATCCAGAGTGCGGTTTTCGCAACAGTTACAGCAAAGTCATTGATTTCTATTCCGTAAAACTGCCCGATAGATACTTGAATAGGATTGTAAACCGCATCACCGAAAGAAATCTGTCCGTGAGATAAAATCCTCAGCACTTCATTTTCCAGTCGGCGCAGGCAGATGTAGGTTTCAGTCAAGAAATTTCCGCTACCACAGGCAGGGTCTAAAAAAGTCAGGGAAGCCAGCTTGTTCTGAAAATCTTCCAGCTTCCGTTTTCTGGTTTTCTCTACTGCAATTTCGCAAATCTCACCGAGTTCCTTTTTCAAATCATCCAGAAACAGCGGGTCAATGACTTTGTGGATATTCTCAATCGAAGTATAGTGCATACCGCCACTGCGGCGTGTTTCTGGATTCAAGGTGCTTTCAAAAACAGCGCCGAAAATAGTGGGACTGATTTCAGACCAGTTAAAATCCGTACTGGCCTTGTTCAGCAGCAATGCTCTAATTTCATCTGTAAACGGCGGTATCTCAATATCTTCATTTGCAAACAGGCCGCCATTCACATAAGGGAATGCAGCCAGTTTCGGATTATCATCTTTCAAATACGGGTCACGATTTTCAGGCGTGGTATCCAGCACCTGAAACAATTCAACCAGTGCTTTTCTCATGTGTCTGGTGTCATATTCTGCCAGATAGTCATGGAACATTCCATGATGTCCGAAGATGCCAGCATCCTCCGCATATAAACAGAAAACAAGGCGTACACAGAGAACATTCAAACTTTTCAGTGCCTGTTCGCTATCCGGGTCTGCGTACTGCTTATGAAAAGCATCATAAAGCAAGCCAACCATTTCACCTGCGGCAATGGATACTTCCATCTCACGCTTCAAATGTTCGCTGCCCTCATCAACCAAAAATTGCAGGCGGTAATATTCTTTCTCAAGATTTTCCAGTAAAATTTCTTCCGGCTCGCCACCCGGACGTTCCATATCGTAAACAAAGAATTTCTCGAAATTGCAAGTCACGACCCAGCGTGGATGCTGCGACAGGGGGAGTTCTGTGATATAACGCTTCGCCTGCTGAAACGGGGTCAGCAGAGTACCGTCCGACTGCTTAATTGGCTTTTTCAAATCTTTTCCTAAGCCTTTTTGCTCAATTAACACTTTTGTGGACGGAATTGTACCATCTATAAAACTGGTATGGTCAAGGTGTACCTGCTCTTCAAATATAATAAATTGTTCAGGATGTTCCACGCCATAGACATCACGAAGCAGAGAAAGCCAAAATGCCTGACTTTCTCCTTTTTCATAGCCTTTGCCTTTCCAATACGCCGCAAAAGATTTTGCAGCAGCTTTTTGTTGTGTATCGTTCATTTCTATCACCTCCCGACATTCTTCGCTTATCAAATCATCTCAAAATGCTTCAATGCCTCTGTTATCGCCGCTTCCTTTTCCGGTGGGCATTTCGGTTGTCTGGCATTTTCAGACTTCGGCTTATTATAATTCTCACGCTCAATGATACCACATTTCTGCTTCACCTGAGCAATATACAGACTGCTGACCTTCATACCGCTATGCTCCAGCACGTACGCCTTAATCTCCTCGTATGTTGCCTTACTCTCCGCAGCAGTCAAATCCAGCTCGTCCATCTTCACTTCAACTTCAATATGCTGCTTCGCATTAAGTTTGGACAAAAGACATACCGTCTCCACATGATAAGTCTCCGCAAACATATCCACCCCAACCGCATTTCCATCCACGCGATACCCAAGCTTCTTCATATACCTCAAATCCCTTGCCAATGTCTCAGGATTACATGAAATATACACCAGCTTATCCGCCCCCATTTTCTTAATGGAGTCCATAAATTCCTCTGTGCTTCCGCTTCTGGGCGGATCCATGATGACTACATCGGCCCGGTCTCCCCGCTCCGCCATATTTACCATAAACCGGCCGGCATCATTGCAGTAAAAACGGATATTGGAAATCTGGTTAAGCTTTGCGTTATTTACAGCATCCCGGACTGCATCCTGATTTAACTCCACTCCGATCACCTGACCGGCTTTGCGGCTGGCTATGATGCCAATGGTACCGATCCCGCAGTAGGCATCCAGCACTGTTTCCTTTCCGTAAGCCCAGCCAACTCAATGGCCAGATTATAGAGCTTCTCTGTCTGTACCGGATTCACCTGATAAAAGGATTTTGAAGAAATACGGAAGGTACAGCCACAGAGCTGGTCCGTGATATATCCCTTTCCATAAAGAACCTGCTCCCGGTCTCCCAATACCATACTGGTTCCCCTGCCATTGATATTCTGAACAATGGTTGTAATCTCTGGATGCTTTTCCCGAAGTGCCTTTACAAAATTGTTCTTTGAAGGAAATACCGGTGATGCAGTAACCAGTTACCACCATGATCTCCCTGACTGAAATCCCTTCCGGATCAGCACATGGCGCAGAAGGCCGTATCCCGTATCCTCATCATAGGTCCGGATCTTAAAGGATTTAAGCATTCCCCGGATAGTCCCGATAATTTCATCCGCCTTTTCATCCTCGATCAGGCATTTTTCCACAGGCACTACGATATGGGTATTTTCCTGATAAATCCGGAAATAATATTTCCTCTGCGGTCGCGGTCAAACACCGCATGAACCTTATTTCTGTAATGAAATGGCTGTTCCATTCCAATCACAGTCTGAACCTTGCAGATTCCCTTTAATGTCTCTTCCAGCTGCTTTTTCTTTAATGTCAGCTGCTGGCTGTAGGGCATATCAAGCAGCTGACAGCCACCACATTTTTTGCTTACAGGACAGAGACTTTTCTGTTTTCTTTCCGGTACGCCGGCTCTTCCTGCATCCTTCTTTTTTCCATCTGGCCTTACATCTTTTTTATTCTTTCCTGCATCTGTTCTCTTAATTCGTTCATTCGCCTCTCTCTTTTCCATATATTTACAAACTCTCCTTTTTCATAAATCTATTATATTCTTTCTTATCTGCTATCGACATTTTATCACAGATTCCTTATAATGTGTAACAAAACCGCTGTATATCCGGCAGCTGCCCCAACCGCACGGTTATTCCTTCACTGCATTTAATTCTGCCGCACAGACACTGCAAAAATACGAGGTATTCCTATGACAAACCAATTACAACCACCGTTATCTTACCATATTGATCCCACCATCTATGCCGGACGCCCCGCCGATTCCTCCGGACGCCTTCCCAAGGAACTGAGAACCTATGACCTTCTGGATTCCCTACATATTTCCTACGAGCGTGTAGATCACGACGCCCTTCCCACCATTGAAGCCTGCAGACAGGTGGATGAAATTCTGGGAACCCCCATGTGCAAAAACCTGTTTCTGCGCAATGCCCAGAAAACTGCCTTTTATCTTCTTCTCCTTCCCGGTGAGAAAAAGTTTAAGACAGCCGCCCTGTCCAAGCAGATTGGAAGCGCCCGCCTGTCCTTTGGAGAACCGGAATTTATGGAACAGCTGATGGATCTGACTCCCGGTTCGGTTACGGTTCTGGGGCTTATGAATGATGCCGAAAATAAGATCCGCCTTCTCATTGACCGGGACGTAATAGAAAATCATGCTTTTATCGGCTGTCACCCCTGTATTAACACCTCCAGCCTTAAACTAAAAACACAAGATCTGATTACAAAAATTCTGCCTGCCATCCATCACGACTATACTCTGGTAGACCTTCCGGATGTAAAATAAGTCTGTTATCCATAAAAAAGAGACGCATTCCTCGCCTAAACAGCGTGAAACGACGTCTCTTTCTATTTACACAGTTACATTACAAAATGCTCCGAAAATATGGAAGATGCTTCCAAATCTCTATTCCTCCTGTATTAAATCGCAGCCGTTACCTTCTTAAGCCACTCCTTCTCGTCCCCTTCCAGATACGGACTGATCTTCTCATAAACCTCTTTATGATATGCATTAAACAGCTCCACATCCCGCTCTGTCATCAGGTTCTTGTCCACTGCGTCCACATCAATAGGGACAAAGGTCAGGAATTCAAATTTCATAAACTGACCGTATTCATTCTTCTCATCCTTTTTGCAGAGAATCAGATTTTCCGTACGGATTCCATGCTTTCCTTCGATATACAGTCCCGGCTCGTCCGAGGTAATCATTCCCTCCTCCAATATTCCGTTGTCACAGCGCTCCGGAACCATTTTGAAACGGATTCCGTTGGGGCTCATGGACACTTGAAGATATCCCACACCATGTCCGGTTCCGTGGTCAAAATTCAGTCCCCTGCTCCAGAATGGCTCTCTTGCCACATAATCCAGGCTTAAGCCTCTGCAGCCGTATAAAAACCGTACTGCCTGAAGGCGGAGCATACTGATGAGAACCAGGGTAAAATGCTCCTTTTCTTCTGCTGTCAGTTCTCCCAGTGCAATGGTTCTTGTGATGTCTGTGGTTCCCTCATAGTACTGGCCGCCGGAATCCACCAGATAAAAGCTTTTTGCATCTAAAACTGCATTGCTTTCCTCTGTAGCGGAATAATGGCACATGGCCGCATTGGGGCCGTAGGCAGAAATGGTATTGAAGCTGGGCTCAATATATCCCTCCTGCCCTTTTCGAAGCGGACGCACTCATCTCTGTAATGGTTTCTTTTCCAATCTGATGCTTTAACCAGTACATAAACCTGGTTACTGCAATGCCGTCCTTAATATGGGCCTTCTTCTCATTCTCCACTTCCACCGGATTCTTTTTAGCCTTTGCCTCTGACGTAGGGTTCATCCGGTCAATGATCTCATTCTGCGCTGCCATAGCCTGATACAGGGCATAATTTCCCTTCTCCCGCTCAAACAGCACCTTTTCTCCCTGAAGCGCTCCTGCTTCCTTATAGATATCATTATATGGAAGAATCACAACACCCATAGACTCCAAGTATCCACAAATCTCATCATTAAGAACAGCTTCATTGATGAACAGACGAACGTCCTCCATAGTAATCATCACATAGGAAAGTACCACAGGGTTGTAAGAAATATCATTTCCCCTGATATTTAACAGCCATGCAATATCATCCAGCGTTGTAAGCACATGAACCGTGGCATGAACCTTTTTCATAGCGGCTCTTACATCTGCAATCTTATCTGCCGCAGGCTTTCCAGCATACTTTTCTCCAGAATCCAGGCCGGTTCACTTGAAAGCTCCGGGCGCTCCTGCCAGATCATTCCCACCAAATCCTCTGTGCAGGCAATACGGGCACTCTTTTCCCTTAAATTTTTCTCCAGGCTTAAACCGGTAAGTGAATTTACTACCCTTCCGTCAAAGCCCAGACAGCCGCCCTCCGGTACATTTTCCTCCAGATATTCCTGTACAGACGGAACGCCCTCCTGCCCCATTTTCATCATTTTTACACAGCTGCCTTTTTAATTCTGCGGCAGCCTGAACAAATATCTTCCGTCCACCCACAGACATGCCTCGTTCATGGTAATTACCGCTGTACCTGCTGATCCGGTAAATCCGGTAAGATATTTTCTGCATTTGAAATATTCTCCCACATACTCGGATTCATGGAAATCAGCCGTAGGCACCAGATAGGCATCCATCCGGTATTCCTTCATTTTCTCTCTTAAGCTCTGGATTCTTTCATCTGTTATATGCATCCTTTTTCCTCCTGTCTCTTTCCTTAAGCCTTTCTCAGCGCATCCTCAATGGCTGCACCTATGCCTTCATTATACGTCGGTTGGGCCCGCATTGCAAATGACATCTGCTCTGCTGTCAGTCCATTTGCGATTGCAGTGGCAATTTCCCCGATCATATCCGTTGCCCTGGGGCACATCATCTGTGCTCCTACAATGGTATTGCTGTAGGCTTGGGCAAACACCAGACGGATAAAGCCGTCCTGTTCCCCTGAGATAATGGAACGTCCATTTTCCTCCATGGAAAAATGACCACATCGCACCTTAAGCCCCCGCAGGCCCGCTTCCTCCTCCGTAAGGCCAACGGTAGCAATCTCCGGATCCGTATAAATACAGTTAGGCACAATGGGAAGGGAAACATACATACCGCTGGGTACTGACTGAAGCCGTATAGTATGAGGACGGCCGGCAATTTTTTCCACCACATATGTACCCTGGGCTGCCGCTACATGGGCCAGCTGAATATCTGCACACACATCTCCGATGGCATAAACACCGGGTTCACTTGTCTCAAACCCCGGTGAAACCGCAATTTTCCCATTTTTCATCTCAAGGCTCACATCCGGTCCGCAAAGCCCCTGTACATTCGGTTTACGGCCAATGGCCATCAAAACCTGACCTGCTCTGGTCCGGATGGGTTCACCTCCTTTGTTGGGGGTAATGACGCAGTTTAAGCCATTTTCCCCCTGTGACAGCTCCGTAACAGTAGAATCGCAGTAAACCTGGATTCCTTTCCTGCGCAACACACGCTCAAGAGCCGTTGACATCACATCATCCATAGGGGCCATGAGATGCTTTTTCTTCTCCACAATGGTTACATTGGAACAGAGATTGTTAAACAGGGTGGCAAATTCCACAGCGATCACTCCGCCTCCCATGATGGTCAGCCGATCGAAATTCCAGCTTTTAGCCGCCAGAAGCCGGTCGCTGTTCCACACTCCAGGAAGATCTGCTCCGGGAATCTCATTCATCATCGGAACTGCTCCCGCTGCCAGGATCACCGTCTTACCCTCAAAAAATTCCCGGCCTCCCTCTGCCAGCTCTACCTCCACCGTACGTCCCCGGCGCAGTGTGCCTTTTCCGTATATTACCTCCACATGATTCTTCTCAAACAGTCCCTCTACACTTCCTCTGTACCGGTCCACTGCCTTCTTTTTGTAAGACTGCATTTTTTGAAAATCAAAGGAAATAAAATCGGTAGACACGCCAAATTCATCACAGTTCTGCATCATCCGGAACATACCGGAAGCATACAAAAGCGCTTTGGTTGGAATACATCCCCTGTTTACACAGATACCGCCTATTTTCTTCGTCTCAATCACAGCCACCTTAAGTCCAAACTCCGCTGCCTTAAGGGCGGCTGTATAGCCTCCCGGCCCGGCGCCGATTACTATTACGTCAAACTGTTTTGCCATCTCATTCCTCCTCATATCCATCCAAAATGCCGGCAGGCATTCCATACCCCGTCCCGGTCAATGGGATCTGTCACATAATCGGCAGCCGCCTTCAGTTCCTCCACGGAATTACCCATGGCAATCCCGATTCCCGCCCTGGAAACAATCTCAAAATCATTCATACTATCCCCAAAAGCCACTGTTTGTGACAGATCCATTCCGTAATACTCACAGAGGCGCTTTAACCCCTCTGCCTTGGACGCCTCATTTTCCACTACATCTGCCCCGGTTTTTCCTGCAAACATGAAAAACTTACATTCGGAAAATGCTCCTCAAGCTCTCACGCGATCCGGGCCTCCTATATAGGCCAATGTCCGCACCGGAAGCTCCAAAAGCTTCATAGGATTCTCAAAATGGCGGCTGGTTTCTCTCCCCAGCGCAGCACATCGATCCGCTCTACCTCCTCGGGCGCAGTATAATAATCCCCATTCTCCATCGTTACGCCAAGAGCAATCCCTCGCTCCTTCCCAAATGCCAGCAGACGTTTCAAAAGCTTCTTGTCCATAGTATGCTCATACAATGTCTTCCCTTCCGCAACTACACGGGTGCCGTTCATATGGATTACCGCATCCGGCTGGAGCTGATCCCTGTACCCAACACTCAGGGGCAGATCCATATTTCGTCCGCTGGCAATCACGATCACATTATCTTTTCTCAAAATTTCCAGCGCCTTAAGAGCGCTTTCTGTAATTTTCCATGTCTTATGATCCAAAAGGGTCATATCCAGATCAAAACTGACGATCCGTTTTCTCATTCTGTCCATTTCTCTGTCCTTTCCTGTCCTTTCCTGTCCTAAGCCAGTTTTATCCAGCAATGTATTTCATAAAAAACATATTTTTTCGTAAAAATACTTTTCAAAATGAAAAATATATGCTATACTACAATAGTTCGTTCGACACGGAGTATGGCGTAGCTTGGTAGCGCGCTCGGCTGGGGGCCGAGAGGTCGCAGGTTCAAATCCTGTTACTCCGATTTTTTCTTTAAAATCAAGGGTTTTCGATGATTTTTGTCATCGAAAGCTCTTATTTTTTTGATTACCCTTTCGCTAATTTTCATTTGCCTGCATCTATTTTAAATATATCTTACCATTCCCTATAAAAGATTGCAATATTTCAATATTCTGGTTTTTCATATTGGTTTAAATCCCTGTTTTCATAAATACAACGCTTACCATTTCTCAGCCAGACTCTGCATCAAAGAAAATGCTGCAAAAAAACATGAGTACTACAAAATACTAAAAAACTGCAGCTTCGGTTATAACGTTGTTCCTGATAAGGTAACATTATAACCGAAGCTGCTCAAATAAAACCAATCAATGAAAACCGCCGCAAAACACAGCAAACTTTCAGTTTCCAGTTTTTGAAATTCATATATCAGACAATCGTCACATACTCATAATCACAATATCCCTCTGAGTTCTTATTTTCTTTGGAACAGGACCACAGGCAAAGCTTTGCCCCCGTCCAGGTAGCCCGGCTCAGCGGAAATTTCTCTTGAATCTGTGTAAAATGCACACCATCCGTGGAATACGAAAATTTGTAGGTTTTATCGTCTGATAAACTCATGGAAAGCCATAATACATTTCCTTCCAGTTTACTGGAGAACACAAGCCTCTCTTCTGCCTCTCCATGGAACATTTTTTCTGTAACAATTCCCCTATAACAGCGAATCTCCATCTTCTCTCCTGTGCTGTAGAGTCCGGCATATCCATAGATATGTCCTTCCACTCCTATCCCACCGAAGTCTCCCGCTTCTTTCCCTGTAAGCTCCATCTTAACTGTCATGGTCAGCTCTTTTTTCTGTGGGATCTGAGTCAACACATTGGGCGCGTACCACAAATAATTCTCCCGCTCCGGATTTTTCCAGCAAAAAAGCCTTAAATAACCTGGTCGGTCCGTCAGTGAATAGTAAGCACTGTTTGGATTAGCCTGCCACTGCCATTGAAGTCCCAGATGTTTTTCCTCAAAATCATCCGACTGGGCAATGGCATATGACGGCATATCCTCTTCTGGCATATACCAGCTTTCCACTGGTTCCCCAATTCCATCCCATTTTGATCCTGACCAATGAACGGCCATCCATCTGCAAAACACATAGGCTGAAGATGAACGATGCGTCCCAGTTCGATCACATCCTGAAAATGAATAAACCAGTCTCGTCCATCTGAGGAAGTAACCCATCCGCCCTGATGAGGGCCATTAACTGCTGAATTTCCCTGATGCATTACAATTTTGTACTCATACGGTCCATAAACGGAACGAGAACGAAGGCAAGACTGCCATCCATCTTCCACTCCGCCGGAAGGCATAAGAATATAATAATATCCATTTTTTTTATACATCTTCGGCCCCTCTGTGGTAGGAGCTATCTGTTCTCCGTCGAAAATCAGTTTTGGTTCAGAAAGCAAACCACGGCAGTTGGGATCTATTTCCACCATAGAGAGGCGGTGTTTCATTCCACAACGGCTTTTAGCATAGGCAAAAACCATATATGCCTTCCCATCTTCATCCCAGAACGGACATGGATCGATCCATCCCTTAGACTTACACAGAAGATTCAGTTCAAATTCCCCATAGGGATCTCTGGAACGGGCTACCAGAATGCCCTCATCTACTAAAGGAATGAATACGAAGAAAGTTCCCTCATGGTACCGGATCGAAGATGCCCATGTACCTGATCCATGAGAAGGAAAATCATATTTTTCAAAAGGAAGTGAGGAAACACAATGGTTAATCAGCTCCCAATGTACCAGATCCTTTGAATGCAGCAAAGGCACTCCTGGAAGGTAGGTAAATGAAGATGACACCATATAATAGTCTTCTCCGACCCGAATTACATCCGGATCAGAATAATCAGCATATAAAATTGGATTCTGATATTGCTGCATATTCAATTTCCTCCTTTACCCTTTCAGACCAGAAGTAGCAATTCCCTCTACAAAATACTTCAAAACAGCAAAAAACAGAATGATCAACGGAATTACAGATACCAGCGCCATGGCCATAACCTGGTTCCACTGAATATTGGATGTTACGTCAATGCTGACTCTAAGAGCCAGAGACAGTGGAAACTTGTATACAGTATTAATATAAATATTGGTATTGAAGAAATCATTCCATGTCCAAAGGAACTGGAACAGTCCTGCTGAAAACAGGGCCGGCTTTAACAATGGAAGAAGAATCTTCATAAAACACTGGAAAGGACCACAGCCGTCAATATAAGCAGATTCATCCAGATCTCTGGGAAGTCCTCTTAAAAACTGCACCATCATAAACACAAAAAACGGATAGCATGCTACTGCTGCGGGAGCATAAAAGGTCATATAGGAATCCAGCCAGCCCAGCTTGTTAAACAAGGCATAGCGCGGAATGATAATAACAGCATTTGGCAGCATCAGAGTTGCTATCAGCACCATAAACAGCGCCTTGTTTCCTGGAAAATCGAAACGTGCAAAACCATAAGCCACAATAGAACAGGATACCAAAGTCAAAAAGGTTGTAGGAACCACCAAAGCAAACGTATTGATAAAATACTGAGCATAGGTATAAGTTCCCGTTGTCTTCCATCCTTTCACAAATGCTTCAATCACCCAGCTCTCTGGCAGAAGGCGCAGACTTCCAAAAATTTCATTGTTTGTCTTAAAACAGGCAAAAAACATCCATATAACCGGAAAGAGCATAGCTACACCGCCGATAGCCAGAAAGGTGTAGGTAAACCCATTTTTTATTCTTTTCTCTCTCATGGCTTCCTCCTAATTATCATAATAAACCCACTTCTTTGAAGTAGCAAACAGCACTGCAGTCATGATCAGGATCACAATGAACAGAATCCAGGAAGTGGCACATGCATATCCCATCTTGAAATATTTAAAAGCATCTGTATACAACTTCATACCCAGAACGTAGGTACCTTTGTTTGGTCCTCCGTTCGTAACTACAAAAGCAGAGGTGAAATTCTGCAGGGCAGTAATCAGCTGCATAATAATATTGAAAAATGCGATGGAGGTAATCATAGGGAGGGTGATCTTGAAAAACATTCTCGGTTTGGATGCCCCATCAATTCTGGCAGCCTCGTAAAGTGACTGCGGAACCTGTTTTAAGGCTGAAAGAAACAATACCATGGAGGAACCGAACTGCCAGATCTCCAGCATACATATGGTAACTAACGCCATATCTGGTGTCCCCAGCCATTTCACTGGTTCAATATTAAAACAGCCCAGAAGACTATTTACAAAACCATCGTTCATAAACAGCACCTTCCACAAAATGGCCACAGCTACGGAACCGCTGAGCAGGGACGGAATATAATATACTGTACGAATAAAATTAATCCCCTTTAAATTTTTATTTAAGATTACTGCAATGATCAGAGCAAGTACAACCTTTCCAGGTACTGTAATGAACGTATATTTCAAAGTAACAATTAGTGAATTCCAAAATTCCTTATCTTTCGTAAAAAGCTTTATATAATTAGCAAATCCCACAAATTCCGGCTTGCTGAAAATATCATAATCTGTAAATGAATACACCAGGGAGCAAATAAATGGATACAGCTGGAATAACAGAAATCCGAATATCCAGATACTCACATACATGAATCCAATCTTATTCCGTTTGGTCCAGCCTCCGTGCATGGATCCTGACTTTGCGCCTTTTTTTGCCATCTTGTCCTCCTTATCCCTGAAACGGCCCGGGAATGATACCCGAGCCGCCTGCAGATCCTTTTATCTCATATTTCCGTTGCTGCTTTTTACTGTTAATCCAAAGCACTCAGATAATCATTTAAGAGTTCAATGGCATTATCAGCTGCCTCTTCAGGAGTGCTCTGTCCGTAAGCAATGCTTTCTACTATTTCCTCCTGAATCGCGTAAACCTCGGCACTTGTGGTATACCCCTTGTCACTCTTTCCATTTAATCCTGCAGACAAATCGACAGCCTTTACCACAGTCTCATCTAACAGCCCCTTATCTGCACATAAGCTTCTGCCAGTTGTAGTTGGCGGAATACTTCTTACATCCTTTAATGTCTCCTGGGCAGTTTCATTATTATAGAAGTAGTTTAAGAATTCCACGGCCTCTTTTGCATGGGGCGAATTCTTATTTACGGTCATATACTGTGGCGTATCTGCAAAGAAACCATCATTAATGCGGTCATCTGCCATTGGCATCTGCACAACCGTACACTCCGCTTCAGAAATAGCATCCATCAGCAAATTAATGTTAGAGGATGCACCATAACCGAATACAAACTTTCCATTCATCCATTTTGGATTCGTATGAATCTGTCCTTTAAATGTAGCACTGTCCTCAGCAGGCTCAAATACACCCCAATCATAGCAATCCTTAATGTATGTAAGAGCCTCTACGAGTTCATCCCTTGTAAATCCAAGCTTCTTTTCACTGTCGATAATAAAGGAATTTCCTGTTTTCTGACGAAGATAAGGCCGCAGTACATACTCACATAAAATATGGGTATCTACGTTCATATAGTAGTACTCTGGATTTTCTGCATGAAGCTTCTTGCCGTCCTCTAACATACTCTCCCATGTGATCTGTTTTGACAGATCCACACCACAGACATCCGCAGCCTCTGTGTTAGCCACAGTTGCCAGACAGGACATACCGGTTGGAAGTGCTAACAGCTTTCCATCAAATGTACCAAACTGATCAATAAAGTTTTTATCAAAACCGGATGTATCAAAAATATCCTTGTACTCATAAAAATCCACAAAGAAATCACCTCTTGACACAAAATCCGGCAAAGAATCCACATTCTGCTGCATAATATCCGGTGCAGTACCGTTTGCCAGCATGGTAGAAACCTTATCAATGTAACCCTGATCTGAGTTCATCTCAGCCTCAATTTTGATCTCGGGATGAAGCTTCTGGTACTGGTCAATTACTGCCAGCGTTGCCTCATTTCTCTCATCGCCGCCCCACCACATAAAACGCAGTGTAATCTGCTCTTGAGAAGCAGTCTCACTCTTCGCACTCTGATCTTCCGTTTTGGTATCAGAAGCAGTGTTTGCCGACGGTTCATTGGTACAACCTGTAAGAACACCAGCCGTCATTATCCCCGCCATCACAAGACCTGTAAGCTTTTTTCCATGTTTCATGTTGCCATACCTCCCATATTTGCTTTCACGCTTTGTTTACATTTTGTCTCTTCCTCATTTGACTGCCTTTATTGTACATAAAAAAAACACTTCTGTTAAGAAACTAAGCTTAACAAAAGGTATCTCTGTTTAACCAAACATCCTAATCGGTATCATTTTCTATGATTTTTCTTCCTGAACCACGATCTATGGTTCAAAAATGTTTTACAGATGATTTTTCTGTGAAGATTTTATATAATATAATTACACAATACCTCGGCTATACAGCTCCTTCAAAAGCTTGTTTTCAAAACACACATTTTGTTTAAGAAAGGACACGATCTATGTACCAAGTAATCATTGCAGACGACGAAGCGAAAATACGAAGCGGACTGGCCAATCTCTTCCCATGGAATCAGCTGGGATTTGAAATCGCTGCAGTTTGTTCTAATGGAAAAGAGGCCTTGGATTTCGCCATGGAAAATCCAGTAGATCTGGTTCTCTCCGATATACGGATGCCCATTATGGATGGTCTGGAGCTGTCCCGGTTGCTTCTGCCAAAAAAGCCCGTAAAAATGGTATTTTTCAGCGGTTATCAGGATTTTAACTATGCCCGTCAAGCCATGAAAAACGGGGTTTCCGATTATCTTTTAAAGCCTGTGAAATATGAGGATCTCTCTGACTGCCTCACCAGAATTCGGGAAACTCTGGACATGGAAAAAGGACTGGCACAACCTGAAGAGGAAAATTTAAGTTACTACGAAAAAATTATCAACACTGTTACCAGCTATCTGGATCAGGAATACCAAACTGCCAGCTTAGAGCAGGCGGCCCGTCTGGTATCTCTAAGCCCCAATTATCTTTCTCGGCTGATGAAAGATCACTCGGCTCTTAGCTTCTCCGATTATCTTCTCAAAGCCGTATGGAACATGCTGCCAATATGTTAAAGGACATCCATTTCAAGCAGTATGAAATTGCTTACAGAGTAGGATATGATAATCCAAAGAATTTCTCCAGAGCCTTCCACCAGTATTTCAAAATGACTCCTACACAATATCGTAACTGCAGCGGAGTTACAGAAAAACGCAACGAAAAATAAAGGACATTGATTCCCATGAGAAAACGCAATTTTATTAACTGTTTTTTTACTATTTTGCCATTATTACGCTCCCTCTTTTAATGGTTTCTTTTCTTTTTATTTTTTGTCATTCAGGAAGAAACAGGAGATTCAATCCAATGCAAAG
>SCPO01001340.1_pt1 | contig 24821 bp, 33 predicted proteins | sample 6106821 | NCBI WGS metagenome assembly SCPO01 (sample SAMN10720448, study PRJNA508395) | human gut metagenome | isolation source: Participant 2 stool, 0 month | host: Homo sapiens | collected 2017 | reverse complement strand
CTGTTTGCAGAAAGGTGGCAAAACATTAGAGGATTTGAAGGCTTTCATTTCCACCAGTTACGTCACACCTATACAAGCAACCTTTTAGCAAATGGAGCTGCCCCAAAAGATGTGCAGGAACTGTTAGGACACTCAGATGTAAGTACCACAATGAATGTCTATGCTCACCCACAAGAGATGCTAAACGAAAATCAGTTAGGCTTCTTGATAAAGTGGTAGGCAATGATTAAAAAATTCCTTATTTCCCTTGTGATTATCTCATAAGGGTAAAAATAAGGAAACTATCATTTCACTAATGGACAGGCGGGAAAGCCTATAAAATGGGGAAAGTTAGAGAGATAATTATATAAATTCCCGTTTGGAGAATTGAAAAACGGAATTTACCTATTAAGACATATAAACTTGACAATAAAGCTCCTATATAGTATGTTTTTAATAAACTACTATATAGGAGCTTTTGTATGGAAATGAATGGAGGATTTCTTGTCACAAAAATAAAACAACTTGGAGACCGTATTTTTGAGAAGATTCTCAGTGAAAAGAATATTGATGCGTTTAATGGAGCCCAGGGGCGTATTCTTTATGTGCTGTGGCAGGAGGATGGTATCTCAATCAGGTCACTCTCAACTAAATGCGGATTAGCGATAACATCTCTTACTACGATGCTGGAAAGAATGGAAAATCAAGGGCTGATAAGGCGCGTTCAGTCAGAAACGGACAAAAGGAAAACACTCCTGTTTCTGACTGAGAAAGCACATGCCTTAAAGGGCGAGTACGATTCTGTATCTGATGAGATGGGCAGTATTTACTACAAAGGTTTTTCAGAGGAAGAAATTACCCAGTTTGAGGAATGTCTCGACCGCATCAGAAAGAATCTTGAGGAGTGGCAGAAGTCATGAGTATTTGTATCAAAGATCAGATTCAGAACATGAATATCGTCATTGGCTGCACAGTGGGGTGTACATATTGCTATGCCCGCAACAACGTGACACGCTGGCATATGATTGATGACTTCGCTGACCCTGAATTCTTTCCGGGTAAGCTCAAGATGATGGAAAAGAAACGTCCGCAGAACTTTCTTCTTACCGGGATGAGCGATCTCTCCGGATGGAAGCCGGAATGGGCATGGTCGCTGACGGACCAGGCACATAAGCTTGGCATTCCGGTGTTTATGAAGGAAGACCTTGTCCCTATCATAGGGGATGAAAATATGATTCAGGAAATGCCGGAAGAATTTAATAAAGTGTTAGAGGTACAGAAATCATGGAAGAAGTAATAAATGGAATCCTCATTCGTGAGGTGGAAACAAAGAACATCATGACTAAGTCTAGTCTGCCGGTAGGCGGTTACTCGGTCAATCCCTATGTGGGCTGTACACATGCCTGCAAGTATTGCTATGCTTCTTTTATGAAGCGCTTTACCGGGCACAAGGAGGAATGGGGCACTTTCCTTGATGTGAAGCATTGGCCGGAAATTAAAAATCCGAAGAAATATGCCGGACAGCGGGTGGTCATCGGTTCTGTGACAGATGGCTACAATCCACAGGAGGAGCAATTCGGGAATACCAGAAAACTTCTGGAGCAGCTAATCGGCAGTGACGCAGATATTCTGATCTGCACAAAGTCGGATCTTGTGGTACGGGATATTGATCTGCTGAAGAAGCTTGGACGTGTAACCGTTTCATGGTCGATCAACACACTAGATGAAAATTTCAAGAACGATATGGATTCTGCTTCGAGCATTGAGCACCGTATCGCTGCTATGAAGCAGGTATATGAGGCAGGTATCCGTACAGTCTGTTTCGTATCCCCGGTATTCCCCGGAATCACGGATTTTGAAGCAATCTTTGAGCGGGTAAAGAATCAGTGCGATCTGTTTTGGCTCGAAAATCTCAATCTTCGAGGCGGTTTCAAAAGACAATTATGGATTATATCGCCGGAAAATATCCTGATCTTGTACCACTTTACGACGAGATCTATAACAAGCATAACCGCAGCTACTTTGAAGCACTTGAAGTAAAAGCTGAGAAAATGGCTAAGAAGTATGATTGTGCCTTTGTGGATAATGAAATGCCTTATGGCAGAGTCCGCAGGGCATCCGGTGATCGTAGATTATTTTATCATGAGGAAATCCGTGGGACAGAGAATACCGAAAAAGAAATCGCTAACTTCCAGTTTGCCGAACTAATAGAGAAGTAACATATAAAACAATAAATATGGTCAAAAATCATCGACATCCACCCAAAATTAAAAATTTCCACCCAAATGAGAGGTAATGATTTCCACCCGGTATTTTCAAGTATTATGTAATATAGGAAAAGGGTTGTCAAAATCTGTAAAATTGGTTTTCTTGTCTGAGAAATCAGAACTGAGAGATATAAATCGCTCAGATTAGATTTACAAAAATCTAGTCTGGGCGTTTTTAGTTCGGGAAAAGGAGGTCAAAATGAATATAGGTAACAGTTTGTTGTACAAAGAAGATTTTGCATGGATGAAAAAACAAACCTTATTGAGGTTAAATTGAGTTTTCCATTGTATTGTATTGCTAATGAATAAGAATAAGAACAGACAATGCTGAATGCTCTGGAAACAAGAATATCTGAGTATAGTATGTAAGTTCGTAACAGAATGAAAGGAGCGATTCAAATGAGCAATTTGGAAAATTATATGAAACAGCAAGCAATTTTTTGTGAACAAAATGATAGCATTAGTAAGAATCTGTATTCAGAGTATGGTGTAAAAAGAGGCTTACGAGATGAAAAAGGCCAAGGTGTGTTGACGGGGCTTACAAATATTTCTGATATAAAAGCTTTTGAATATCGTGATGTAGTAAAGAGTCCATGTGATGGCGAGTTATCTTATCGTGGTTATAATATAAAAGATTTAGTAACAGGAAGTAAAGGAAAAAGGTTTGTCTTTGAAGAAGGAGCATATCTTCTTTTATTCGGAGAATTGCCAACTGATACACAGTTAATGGAATTTCAGGGAAGACTATCTGATTGTATGGAACTACCGACTAACTTTACCAGAGATGTCATTATGAAAGCACCTACATCAGATATTATGGGTTCTATGACTCGAAGTATTCTTACATTGGGCTCTTACGATAAGGAGAAAGAAAGTCTTGAAATTCCGAATGTGCTAAGGCAGAGTATGCAGTTGATCGCAGCATTTCCTATGTTAGCAGTATATGCATACCATGCTTATTGTCATTATGAAAAAAACGAAAGTATGTATATTCATAGACCTGAAAAAGATTTATCTATTGCTGAAAATTTCCTGCGCCTATTAAGACCAGATACAAAATTCACAGAACTGGAAGCAAGAGTACTGGATATAGCATTATTGTTACATATGGAACATGGTGGTGGTAACAATTCTACATTCACTACACGGGTAGTAACATCTTCAGGTTCAGATACTTATTCTGTTATTTCAGCAGCAATGTCATCCTTAAAAGGAAAAAAACATGGCGGTGCAAATCTGATGGTAATGAATATGATGGATGATATTAAAAGTCATGTGAAAGATTATGAAGACGAAGAGGAAATTGCATCATATCTGAGTAAGATTTTGAAGAAAGAGGCGTTTGATCAGAAGGGACTTATTTATGGAATGGGACATGCTGTATATTCTATTTCAGATCCGAGAGAAAGGGTGTTCAAAGGCTTTGTAGAACAACTCGCAAGGGATAAAGGACGTGAGAAAGATATGACCCTTTATAACAATATTGAGAAGATTGCACCTAAGTTGATTGCAAAGCAGCGTCAGATATTCAAAGGAGTAAGTCCTAATATAGATTTCTATAGTGGTTTTGTGTATGACATGTTGAATATTCCAAGAGAATTGTACACGCCATTATTTGCGATAGCAAGAATTGCTGGTTGGAGTGCACATCGCCTGGAAGAATTGATAACTACAGATAAGATCATTCGCCCGGCATATAAGAGTCTAGTCAGCAAAAAAGAATATATAGAAAGAGAGGAACGATAATATGGGAGCAGGAACCAGTGCAGAGGAGTTTTTTTTAAAGAGCATCAATGTTGAAAGCATATTTGAATTTGTCGAAAGAACAGATTATTTGTTTCTTTATAGTATAAAGGAATGTGTTGAAAAATCAGACTGTCATGAAGGAGTATATCTTTCAGAAGTGGCAGAATACATGAAATTATCGATTCCAGAAACATCTAAGATGGTAAAAGGTCTTGAAAATAAAGGATATATTATCTGGAAATTAGATGAGAAAAAAGAAAGAACGTACCTTGTTTTGACGAACAAGGCAATTGAATTAAGTAATTGTCAGAAAGAAAAAATGATAGAAGCTTATGAAAAAATCATATCGAATATACAAGAAGATGACCTGGCAGTTACACGGTGTACATTGAGAAAAATCCGACAGCTTATGGAAGAAATAAAATAGTGATTAATATAACGGAGTAAGAAAAGCTCCTTCATATATTAGAATAAAAATATGACTGTTTCATTAAAAAGAAGCCGGTCATATTTTTTTATGAAAAATAAATTTTGTTGAGGTTAAATTGAGATTGACTTTGTATTGTATAAGTATGAAATAAAAAGGAATCAGGTGATGTACAATGAAAAAGCATAAAATATGTAAAATCCTTCTTGTTATACTGGCAATTTTTTTATGTGTGGCTTTTTATGAATTGCTCGGAATCTGCATTGCATATAAAAAGCAGCCGGAAGTGTCCAATACAACCAAAAAAGAAACAAAAAATGGTTCGTGGAACGAATGCAGTGAAAATACGGAACGTGCAGTGATCATAGAAAAGAATCCAGAAGCGCTTTTACAAAGAGTGCGTTTGATCCAGAATGCAAAAGAGGAAATTATTCTTTCTACTTTTGCATTTCAATCCGATGAAAGTGGAAAATTAATCTTAGGAGCACTGCATGATGCGGCAGACAGAGGTGTGCATATTCGTCTGTTAGTAGATGGAATGGAGAGCTGGATTGATATGGAAGGGAATCCGTATTTCTATGGATTATCTTCCCATGAGAATGTTGAAATTAAACTGTATAATAAAGCCAACCCGTTGAAACCATGGAAAATGATGGGTAGAATGCATGATAAATATTTGATTGCAGATGGTAAGACATATATTCTTGGCGGAAGAAATACATATAATTATTTCCTGGGGGATTTTCCGGGACATAAGAACTATGACAGAGACGTGTTGGTTGTTTGCAATGAACCTGAGAAAGAAAATTCAGTTAACCAGTTGTTAGATTATTTTGAAACTATATGGGATCAGGAAGACAGTGGTTATTTTCATAACAATAAAAAACTGGCAAATAGAAAATCTGTAAAGAACGCAGTTTTAGAGCTGCAGAACGGCTATCAGAAATATTTTGAAGAGAATAAGGAAAGAATCTGCGATACCGATTATACGGACGAAACTTTTGAGACAGAAAAGATTGCATTAGTGTCAAATCCTATCCACACAGGTTCCAAAGAACCAGTAGTGTGGTATCAACTGGGAGAACTAATGAAAATGAAAAAATCGTGTGAAGATCCACACGCCATATATTATCTGTAATGATATGATGTATAATACATGGGAGGAGATTGCAGAGAACGTTTCAGATTTTTCTATCATGACAAATTCAGTTGCGAATAATGGGAATCCATTTGGGGCTACCGATTATGCGAAAAACAGAAATAGAATCTTAAGTACAGGAATTAATATCTGGGAATATGAAGGCGGTTATTCATACCACGGAAAAAGTATTCTGATTGACGATGATCTGTCTGTAATCGGTTCTTTTAATATGGACATGAGAAGTGCATATCTGGATACGGAACTGATGCTTGTAATACGCAGTAAAGATATTAATAAACAGTTGGAAGAGGGCATGTGGAATATGAAAAAGTGTCCCGCCAGATATTAGAAGGCGGAACTTATAATGATCCATATCATGTAGAGCCAATCGAATTAACAAAGAAACGTCAGAGAAAAATATTTTTGGTACAGCATCTGCTTGGATGGGCAAGGTATCTGTTTTAATAAGGAGGAAGGAAAACGTGTTTCAAATATTGATTGTAGAAGATGATAAAGAATTAAGCCAGCTATTCCAAAAAGTGCTTGAGAAGAATGGATATCAAGTCAAAAGTGCATCGGATGGAGCACAGGCATTAGAAGTATTGGATAAGGAATATATTGATCTGATCATTTCTGATATTATGATGCCGGTTATGGATGGCTATGAACTGGTGTCAGAACTTCGTTCAGCAGGATATCAGATACCAGTTCTTATGATCACTGCGAAATGTTCCTTTGATGATATGCGCCAGGGATTTCTTTCGGGAAGTGACGATTATATGGTAAAACCGGTAAATGTGAATGAAATGGTTTTAAGAGTCGGAGCACTGCTTCGCCGTGCACAGATACTGAATGAACACAAAATTGTGATTGGTTCAACAGAGTTTGATTATGATGCAATGACGGTTACAACTGATAAGGAAAGTCTTGTTTTGCCTAAAAAAGAATTCCTGCTTTTATATAAACTTGCAGCTTCGCCAGGCAGAACATTTACAAAACAACAGTTGATGGATGAAGTATGGGGATACGAGACGGAGGCAGACCCACATACGATAGAGGTACATATAGGAAGAATCAGAGAGCGTTTTAAAGATAACCCTGATTTTGAAATCGTAACAATGCGTGGAATTGGATACAAGGTGGTGAAAAAATAATGGAACAAAAGAAAGAAAAAGGATTGCGGATCCGATCCTGTCTGACTGGTGCAATCTGGCTGGCACTTGTATTTTCAACAGTTATATCTGCTTTATTATTTGCTTTTTTGAATCATTTTTTTAATCTGCCGGGCAGCATACCTGTGCTTGGCTGGCTATTGATTTTCAATACATTGATTGCAGGGCTGATCACTTCCTTTATTAATGCAAAGTTACTGGAACCAATTACTAGGCTTAGTAAAGCAATGAAGGAAGTTTCTCGGGGAGATTTTGAACAGCATTTGGAAACGAACAGCCGTATAGCAGAAGTTGGAGAATCTTATCAAAGTTTTAACGTTATGACAAAAGAACTTCGTGCAACAGAGGTGCTGCAGATGGATTTTGTATCTAATGTTTCTCATGAGTTTAAGACTCCGATTAATGCCATTGAAGGATATACAATGCTGCTTCAGGGAGAAGAACTGTCTCCGGAGCAAGAGGAATATGTAGAAAAAATCTTATTTAACACCCAAAGGCTTTCCGGATTGGTTGGAAATATTTTGCTGTTATCGAAGTTAGAGAATCAGAATATACCAATGAAAAAAACAGAATTTCGTCTGGATGAACAGATCCGCCAGGCATTTCTTTCATTGGAAACAAAATGGACAGAAAAAGAAATTGGTTTTCAGGTAGAATTGGAGGAAGTTAAATATACTGGGAATGAAGGACTTTTTATGCATATCTGGATAAATCTTTTGGATAATGCGATTAAGTTCAGCCCTTCAAAGGGGACAATTACGATGTTTCTGAAACAAGAACAGGATTCTGTTAAGTTCATTCTGGAAGATGAAGGACCGGGAATAGAGGATGATGTAAAATCCAGAATATTTGACAAGTTCTATCAGGTAGATGGATCTCATAAAGCAGAAGGAAATGGCCTAGGTCTTGCACTTGTAAAACGGATTGTAGATAGTGCCGGAGGAACAATCAAAGCAGAAAACCGTGAATATGGTGGATGCAGATTTGTTGTAGAGCTTCCAATACAGAAAGATGAGGCCATATAAGTTTAAGAAAAACAGATAGAGGAGGAATTACATGACATTTTATCAGGAATTGCAGTTAAATCAGGCAGGTTCTAAAAACTGTTGAAAAGAGTGAAACACTAAAGAGAAATCATATCATATACTGGTATATTTGGTAAAGATAGCTGTTACAATGGCATTTTGTTTTTTATTTGTTACTATTTTCAGTATCTTATTTGGAAATGAGAATAGTATTGTGGGTGTAGTAGTTTTATTATGCCTTATGGTATTTCGGAATGCGGATCTGGGAATCCACACCGGACAATCTACGATGCTTTTGGCTTTGTTCTTTGTAATTATGACTGTATGTCCGCATTTAGCAAATCAGTTTTCACCGGTATTGGGAATGCTGTTAAATATTGCGGCACTGGCTGTGTTGATTCTGTTCGGATGCCATAATCCATTCATGTTTAATCAATCTACATTGGTTCTTGGGTATCTACTGCTATATGGTTATGATGTTACGGGAAAAAGCTATCAGATGCGATTAGTCGGAATGGCTTTAGGTGCAGCACTTACCTGCTTCGTATTTTATCGAAATCATAAAAACAGAACTTATAAAAGAAATCTGAAAGATCTGATACAAGAATTTGATATAACTTCTTCCAGAACAAAATGGCAGATATGTCAGATTTTATGCGTGCCGATTGTCCTTTGCATTGCAGAACTTTGTAATATGCCACGTGCAATGTGGGCTGGTATTGCAGCCATGTCCGCGATTTTGCCATTTATGGAAGATATGCACTACAGAGTCCATAAAAGGATTGTCGGAAATATTGCAGGTGTTATATGTTTTACAGTATTATATTTTCTGCTTCCTTCGTCAATCTATGCATATATAGGAATTCTTGGTGGAATCGGTGTAGGATTTTCAGCACAATATGGCTGGCAGGCAGTATTTAACACATTTGGTGCTTTAGCCATTGCTGCAGAGACTTATGGACTACAAGGAGCGGTTAGTCTTAGAGTGATTCAAAATGTTTTTGGTGTTGTGTTTGCTTTAGCATTTTGTGTTATATTTTATTGGTTTATGTCTAAAAAAAAGGAAAGTGATGTGATTGTACATGCAGAGTGAAGTGAATCAGGAAGAAAATTTGAATAGAATTATTACGGTTCCTAATCTTCTTTCTTTTTTTCGGCTTTGTCTGATTCCGGTAATTATATGGAGTTATTGTGTAAAGAAAAATCCTCTGTTAGCTGGTGAAATCTTATTGCTGTCTGGTCTTACGGATCTTGCTGATGGATATATCGCAAGAAGATTCCATATGATTAGCAATCTAGGAAAGATTCTCGATCCGGTGGCTGATAAGCTGACACAGGCAGCGATGTTAATCTGTCTGTTTACTCGTTTTCCGCATGTGCTTCTTTTAATCGTAATAATGGCAGGTAAGGAACTGTATATGGTAGTCAGTGGATGTCTTATGATACGAAAGACAGGAAAAGTACATGGTGCAGACTGGCATGGAAAGATAGTAACCTTTTTATTATATGGAACTGCAGCGGTTCATATTATATGGTTCCAAATTACACCGATGGTATCAGATCTGTTGATTGGTTTGTGCGCTATAATGATGGTCATATCGGTCGCTCTGTATATTATCCAGAATACCAGGACGCTTAAGGGAGAGACTGTATAAGCAATTTTATATTGCAATGACTAGAAAAATATTTAGGAGAAGATAGATATAAACAGTAAGTCAAACACACAAACTATGGAGTCTTTAGTCGGTTTAATAAAATTTTAGATAGAAAATAAATCATTCAATGTCATTTAGATAAGGTTTTTTATGACAAAAAGACAGATTGCTTATCTGCCTTATAATGCAGTATAATGGTAGTCAGACAGTTTTGGATATAAGAGATGATCTTGGAGCAACAATGAATGAATGCAGGGAAGTGACCGAAAAGTACCGCACAGGACGGAGTGCATATTTACGGATCGGACAGTTGTTTATGAGATTGTTTGCAGGACTATTATAGCAGAAAGAAGAGGTGTTCGATATGTGTACAGCAGCAACTTACAAAACAAAAGATTTTTATATGGGCAGAACGCTTGATTATGAATTTTCCTATGGGGAACAGATCACGATAACACCAAGAGATTACGAATTTGATTTCCGGTTTGCCGGGAAGATAAAAAGCCATTATGCTTTGATCGGAATGGCATTTGTTGCAGGAGGTTATCCGCTTCTGTCCAAGGGCGAAGTCAGATGGCAGAATAAATAATACGAAAATGCACGGAGAAAGCATAACGCAGAACAACAGGAGGAAAGAACATGAAAGAAGTTAAAACACCGAAAAAACCACTGGCATATTATTATGGGATTGTGTTAATAGTGCTGATAGTATTTAATCTGGTTGTCGCACCAATCCTTATGAAGCATCGTAAAGGAAACGGATTATGGAACTTTTATGAGCATGATCGAGAAGAAGAATATCGGTGAAGTAGAAGTTAAGGACAATCAGATCATCTTTACAGATAAAGATCAAAAAAATATTTATAAAACAGGTCTGATGAACGAACCGAACCTGACGGACAGGCTATATGAATGTGGAGCAGTATTCGCAAAAGATATCGATAAGCAGATGTCACCGATCATCAGCTTCCTGCTGACCGGGGTTTTGCCATTGATCCTTTTTATCGCACTGGGAAATTATATGGCAAAGAAACTGATGGAGCATGCCGGAGGAAAAATTCGATGGCTTTTGGAATGGGAAAAAGCAATGCGAAGATTTATGTGCAATCCAGTGAGGGAATCCGTTTTTCAGACGTTGCAGGAGAAGATGAGGCGAAAGAAAACCTTTCAGAGATCGTTGATTATCTTCACAATCCGAAGAAGTATACCGATGTAGGTGCGTCTATGCCAAAAGGTGTCCTTCTTGTAGGACCTCCGGGAACCGGCAAAACAATGCTTGCAAAAGCAGTGGCGGGTGAATCAAATGTACCATTTTTCTCAATGTCCGGATCAGAATTCGTAGAGATGTTTGTCGGTATGGGAGCTTCCAAGGTTCGAGATCTTTTCAAACAGGCAAAGGAAAAGGCACCATGTATCGTGTTTATTGATGAAATTGATGCCATTGGTAAAAAGCGTGACGGACAAATGGGCGGAAATGATGAGAGGGAGCAGACCTTAAATCAGCTTCTTACAGAGATGGATGGATTTGAAGGAAATAATGGTGTCATCATTCTTGCTGCAACGAACCGTCCGGAGTCGTTAGATCCGGCACTTACACGTCCGGGACGTTTTGACAGGCGTGTGCCGGTTGAACTGCCGGATCTTGCAGGCCGTGAAGCAATTTTAAAGGTTCATGCAAAGAAGATAAAAGCATCTGATGATGTTGACCTGCATACGATTGCACGTATGGCATCCGGTGCATCCGGTGCGGAGCTTGCCAATATTATAAATGAAGCAGCATTACGTGCTGTCCGTAGTGGAAGAACCGTTGTAAATGAATCTGATCTCGAAGAAAGTATAGAAGTGGTTATTGCAGGATATCAGAAGAAGAATGCGGTTCTTTCAGATCAGGAGAAGAAGGTTGTTGCATATCATGAGATAGGACACGCTCTGGTAGCTGCATTGCAGAGTCATTCAGCACCGGTCCAGAAGATTACGATCATCCCGCGTACCTCAGGTGCACTCGGCTACACTATGCAGGTTGAGCAGGGTGATAAATATCTGATGACGAAAAAAGAACTTGAGAATAAGATTGTTACATTTACAGGCGGACGTGCGGCAGAGGAGATCGTATTTGGTGAGATCACGACAGGAGCCTCCAATGATATCGAACAGGCAACAAAAATTGCAAGAGCGATGATCACCCGCTACGGCATGACAGATGAATTCGACATGGTGGCAATGGAAACCGTGACCAACCAGTATCTTGGCGGCGATACGTCTCTTTCCTGTTCCACAGATACCCAGAAGGAAATTGATGAAAAAGTCGTGCAGCTCGTAAAAGCAGAGCATGAAAAAGCAAGAAAAATCCTTTCCGAAAACAGGGAAAAACTGGACGAATTGGCTATGTACCTGTATGAGAAGGAAACAATTACAGGTGACGAATTTATGGATATTTTAGACAGAAAATAATGTAGTTAATTAGATAATCAATGTCATTTAGATAAGGTTTTTTATGATGAAAACAGCATATCATATGCGTTCATGCATTGAAAAAATACTGTTCAGTTAAGAAATGCTGTATTTTTTAGGTGCACTAATGCGTAGAAAGCAGGTGTATGATGAGCTCAAATCATTTTTTGTGTATGACAAAAAGACAGATTGCATATCTGCCTCATAACGCAGTATAATGGTAACGAGATTTATGCAACCCGATACATGAAATCCCTATTTCTCTTTGGACTGAGGTGGATAGGATATTTTCGATTGTACCTGACAGGTGTCAGATACTTTTGTATGAGAAGCATGGTCTCTGTTTCATCACCGCCGTGTTTGAGATATGCCCTGCATATGTTTACTGCGGTGGCGAAATTAATTTTATAGACGTGTTTGGTATTTTTAGATGTTTTTACCACAGCGTGAGAAGTCACTAATTCACAGAAATTATACAGAATCATACGAGCATTGATTTCCACGATTAATACTAAATTGACTACTCCAGCATCACCTATTGATCATATCTTTACTAAAGGATTTATAAAAAATACATGTAGAGTGTCGCAACCAACAGAGTGTTCTGATCATTTAATTTTATGGGCTGAAGAAAAATAGTTAGTAGTTCTGAAAAATGGAATTATTTTATATAAAGGAGCGGACAAATTCATGTTTGCCAGACTCACAACAATTTAATATCAAAAAAATTATATTTCGATAGATGATGATTTCAGAAGACTCTTTGCAGATGTCAGAAAGCATAGAGCAGAAATTGATATTAAAATAACCCCAACCGCAAGGGATAATTCACCCAAAGACAAGCCAAGATTATTGCGTTAAGATAAAGAAAATGGATAGTTTACTTGACTTTGCAAGCTATCCATTTTATTACATCATATAAAAGTACTTCCACAGGGGACGACAACACAGCATGGTCATTTGTAGTGGTTATGTTTGCAGGAATTATACTTACAGTATTTGGCAAAAAGAAAAAGAGAATGACGCAGATATTTCGTCCTGCTTATTCTTGTAGCAACCAATCGGCTATATCGTGAATTTCGATTCCTTCATAGCTATATTTTGGATGTTTGGTTCTGGCAATAATCATTTTCGGATAAGCATCTCGAATCTGAAGCAGAGGAGAGCATTCTCTCTCAAATGTTTCCTGACCGGAAATGTTGTCGCTGACCTGAATATAAAACTTCTCGCTGCCTCTCTGAGCAACAAAGTCGATCTCCTTTTGATAGAGCTTGCCGACATAGACATCGTATCCACGGCGAAGAAGCTCGATGCAAACGATGTTTTCATATACTCTGCCGTAATCCATATTTCTGCTTCCCAGTATTGCATATCGAATACCGCTGTCACACAAATAGAACTTTTCAGAGCTTTCAAGGTATTTCTTGCCTCGGATATCGTATCTCTTAATATCATAAAATACAAAAGCATTGCACAAATACTTAATGTACTTGCCGACGGTTACGTGATTGGTCGGAGTCTCATTTGCTGTCAGCAGCTGACTGACCTTATTCGGAGAAGTCAGGTTGCTGATATTATCCATAAGGAACTCGCTCAGACGTTGTAAAACCAAAGTGTCCGGGAGCGTATATTTCTGTACCAAATCCCTTGTAACAATCGTTTCGTAGACCTCTTTGATATAGTTTGTTCTGTCTTTTTCGGTTCTATAAGCATAGGAACCTGCTAAACCGCCCTTGATAGCGTACTCATCAAAGAGCTTATCTTTATCACTAACATCATCATAATATTGGCAATATTCCTGGAAGCTGAAAGGAAACACATGAATTTCAATATAGCGTCCGGTAAACAGAGTTGCCAGATCCGCACTCAACAGGAAAGCATTAGAGCCTGTTACATAGATGTCGTATTTTCCCTTAGAGTACAGGCTATTGATTGCCAACTCAAACTTGGGGCACATCTGCACCTCGTCTACAAACAGGTAGTTCGTTTTACTTTCCTGATAATGTTCTTCCACATAGGCGTGTAAGGCATGGTATTCCTTGATTTCCTCATACGCCAAATCCATGAAGTCGATGAAGATAATATTGATATTTTCAAAATGGCTTTTCAGATACGCAATATACGCCTGCATCAACTTGGACTTACCGGATCGACGAATGCCCGTGATGATCTTGATGTCAGGAGTACCATTCAGTTCAATGATTCTATCGAGATATTTTGCTCTCGTGATTGTTTTCATATCGTCACCCGCTTTCAAAAGTCGAAGTTTTTTTCATTTCTTGAAACTGCTTCGATGTACTTATTATACTGTCTGCTAATAGTATATGCAAGAAGTCGCTTTCAAAAACACAAAATATTTTATTATTTTTTGAAAGTGGAAACTATGTAAAGGAGTGTCTTTGTCTGATTGACACACACCTCGTGGGTGAGCTTTTTTTCCTTTTTCATAATAACTGCTGTTAAGTAAAAATAGTTCGACTCCATGGACAAAAGGTGTATAATAAAATAAAACTTCAGTATATTAAGGAAAAGATATTATAATCTTCCAGCAACTACGCAATGGCATTATGGGACAGACCATGAATCTTCAGGGTAAGGGAGGCCGCAAGATTTCGGTTGCGACTTATCGATTGTCGCAGAAGGTTGTCGGATTTAATTAAGAGGATAAAGGGGAATATAAGGGCAATTCGTTTGCAATTACACAAGTGAGGAGAAGAGATTATGGCAAGCATTCGAGAAGTTGCAAAGCTGGCACATGTAGCACCCAGCACGGTATCCAGAGCGTTAAATGGTAGCGGATATGTATCAGAGAAAAGCAAAAACAAAATTAAGAAGGCGGTAGAGGAGCTAGATTATATTCCTAATCAGTGGATCAGAAATCTGTATAAGAAAAGAACGGGTATTATCGGTGTTATGACACCGGATATTATCCATCCGTATTTTTCAACTCTTTGGAATTATCTTGAGGCAGAATTAGATCAATACGGATATAATGTGGTTATTTGTAATACCAGAGGAAATCAGGACAAGGAAAGAGAATATCTTGATACATTGGAACGTAATCTGTTCGATGGACTGATTGTAGGATCTGCGTTTCTTTCTGATGAATATTATATGAATATTGAGAAACCAATTATCTCACTGGATCGGATTATACCGGGAATCCCGCTGGTGACATCGGATCATCATCAGGGAGGAATTTTAGCGGGCGAATTGTTTTTGGAAAAAGGCTGTAAAAAAGTGATGTGCTTTAGTGATCCGACCAGGATGGAACTTGCCTCTGCCGATAGCGCGAGAGCCCTTATCGATGTTATGGAGAAGCATAATAGGGAGGTTATCATTGAATCTTTTCAATGGGAGGAAGTTATAAACTATCAATTGTGTATGAAACGTACCAGAACATTGTTGGATCAATATCCGGACGTTGATGGAATTATGGCTTTGGACTTGTGTGCAGCCGCCTTCCTCAAGACAGAAAAAAACAAAAAAATATTGGCTTATGATGGAACTTATGTCACGGACTTCAATTACCATTCGATTGATTCAATTGTACAGGATGCGAAGAAGGTTGCAAAGGAAAGTGTGAATATGCTTATTAAACTGATCAATGATCAACCACTTAAGAAAAGGGAAGTATTGGTTCCTGTAAAATATAAAAAGGGCGATACTTTGTAGAATGGAGAGCATTGGCACAAAGGAGTGTGTGAAACTTTTTCTGTAAATAGCTAATAACAGCAAGGTCTTCTATGGTAAAATATAAATCATAGGAGGCCTTTTATTATGGCAAGAAGAGGCTTCCAGCTCAATCATTATCATAGAAGATTATTATTTACAGACTTTTCTTCATAGTCTCCTTTTTCTAGTGATTTTTAATAAAAAATCAAGATGATTTTTGGATATAGTAACGAATCTGTGAATAAACTGCATTTTTATGTTGCAATATAGTTACGCATAGTGTATATTACAGATATGGAACAGTTCCACAAATGATGTGGACAGTTCCGTGGCACAAAACGAGGCATCCATAGATGAAAAATTTTTTTTAATCAAATATGGAACAGTTCCACAAAAAGGAGGAATATATATGAAAGCAAAGAAGTTAGTAGCAGTTGGAATGACAGTGCTAATGCTTGGGGATTATTTGTGGGATGCGGAAATTCTGCAGATACCTCGACAGGAGCAAACAGTGGAAAAATGTAAAGATTACAATTTTCCAGAGTAAGATTGAGGCAAATGAAGGATACAAGAAATTAATTGCAGCATATGAAAAGGATCATCCAAATGTAGAAATTAATCTTGAAGCTGTCACAGGAAATGATTTTGGCGCATCAATGAAAGCAAAGATGCAGTCGGATCCACCAACAATCTTTTCTGTAGGTGGTTTTCGGACATGAAAGATTACGGAGATGTTATTGAAGATGTTTCTGATCTGGATATTATGCAGCACGCATTAAAAGGAACAACGGATACTTTTACAAAAGACGGAAAAGTATATGCCATTCCGTTATACATGGAAGGTTATGGATTCGTTATTAATAAGCAGATGTTTGAGGATGCTGGAGTTTCTGTAGATTCTATGATGAATTTCGAAGGCATGAAGGCCGGTTTTGATACTTTGAAAGAGAAAATCGATAATGGTGAGATGAAGGATAAATATCCGAATCTGGAAGCTGTTATGGAATACCCGACAAAGGAGTTATGGATTGCAGGAGACCATGACGCTAATGTTGCTTTAACACATGACTTTAAGACTCCTAATGAAGCATATGCGGCAGATTCGCTTCCGGGAACCGGCTTTGAAGACTATAAGAAAATGGTTGATTTTCAGGCCAGTTATACAACCAATGCCAACAATACGGCAAATCTTAATTCTGTAGACTACACAACATCATTAGAGGGTGGACTTGCCATTGAACGTGTTGCATGTATCAAGCAGGGAAACTGGGTAGCTCCAGCAGTAGAGACAACAGATCCGGCAGTCCTTCAAAAATTGGATATGTTACCATATTCTGTTCCGGGATATTAAGATGGCAAGTATTTTGTAGGTGTATCGTGATATTGGGCAATTCATAGCAAGGCAACCGATGCGCAGAAAGCTGCTGCAAAAGACTTCATCAATTGGATGTTCACCGATTCGGAAGCACAGAAAATTGTTGTGAATGATTGTAAGTTTATTCCTCCATATGATAATTTTGATGGAATAAAAGCATCCGATCCACTTTCACAGAGAATTATGGATGCAAATAATTCCGAAATACCATGAACGGATGGGTATACAGTGGAGCCCAAATACATGGGGTCAGCAGGTGGCTGGTGTAGAAGTACAGAAATATCTTGCCGGAGAAGCTGATCGGGATGAGGTTACAAAGACCTGTATCGAGCAGTGGAGTGAGTAAAGAAAACAACAGAACAACTAGTAAGAGTTAAAGAGGGTTCCGGGATAGAGCTTCTATCCCGGAAATTCAAATAAGGGTAAAATCCTTTGTTTGGAAAGGACGGATAGAAGAAGTATGAGAAAAAGTAAATTACGGTTTTGGGGCTTTTGGCACCGTCATTAATTGCATTTTGTATTGTTGTAATCATACCTACATGTATTGGATTTTTCTATTCCCTTACAAACTGGAATGGAATTGTAGGCTCGGACATTAAGTTTGTAGGTTTTCAAAATTTTATTGACATTTTACGAGAGATGACTCATTTGTACATGCTTTTTATTTACTGCGCTTTTTCGGTGTGCGCAGTTGTATTGGTAAACTTTGTTGGCTTTGCTCTGGCGTTGTTAGTGACACAGAAATTTAGAGGCGCAACGCTGTTACGTGGAATTTTCTTTATGCCAAATATGATAGGCGGATTATTGCTTGGATTTACTTGGCAGTTTATTTTTATATCGATTTTGAAGCTTTTCAAAAAGACAGGAATTGCAGCCTTTAGCGGATGGCTATCGAACGGAAACCGGATTTATAGGATTGTTGATTTTGACTGTGTGGCAGATGTCGGGATATATGATGATCGTATATATTGCGCAGATTCAGCAGATACCGGAATCGGTTAAGGAGGCAGCAAGAATTGATGGAGCAAACTCATGGCAGCTCATGAGATATATCATCCTTCCGTTGATGATGCCTGCGTTTACAATCGGATTATTCTTATCTATTTCGAGTTCATTTAAAATGTTTGATCAAAATTTAGCTTTGACACAAGGTGGACCATACAAATCAACAGAAATGATTGCGTTAAACATTTACAATTCTGCCTTTGGAGCAAATGAATTTGGTTTTGCACAGGCAAAGGCAATCGTTTTTCTGATTATTGTGGCAGGAATCGGAGTTACGCAGTTGGTTATAACAAAGCGCAAGGAGGTTGAAATGTAATGAAGAAAAAATCGCTTATGGAGTAACAGGACTTATTCTTGGATGCATTTTTTTGTTTCCGATTTATATTTTGATTATGAATTCGTTTAAGACGACCAAGGGGATTTTTACAGATGTGTTGGGATTTCCGGCGAAAGGAACATTCACACTTGAAAACTATAAGAATGCGTTTCAAGAACTGGATTACATAAGATCTTTTATGAATTCGCTGCTTATCACGGTAGTGACAGCGGTTCTGGTGCTGTTGATATCGGCTATGGCGGCCTGGGTACTTGTACGTTATAAAACCAAAGCAAGTAAGATTATTTTTTTGATATTTGCCGGTTCTATGTTGATTCCATTTCAGTGTGTCATGCTTCCATTGGTTGGATTTGCAAGCAAAATCGGTTTGCTGTCTCGTGGTGGCTTGATCTTTATGTATATGGGCTTTCAAACAAGTATGGCAATCATAATGTTTCATGGGTTCATAAAAATATTCGAGGAATTGGAGGAAGCCGCTACAATTGACGGGTGTGGTTCAATACGTCTGTTTATTTCAATCGTGCTTCCTTTGATGAGAACGATTATAGTCACGGTTGCAGTTATTAATGTTATGGGAACATGGAATGACTTCTTATTGCCATCGCTGATTATTAATAAACAGGGCTTACAGACGTTGCCTTTAAAAACATATTTGTTCTTTGGACAATTTGCAAAACGTTGGGATTTGGCTTCTGCCGGATTGGTTATGTGCATGGCTCCTATTATTATCTTTTATTTGTTTAGTCAAAAATACATTGTAAAAGGTATTACAGAAGGGGCAATAAAGTAAGGTGAGGAATTTGTGAATGAAAACAATTGGTGGAAAGAGTCCGTAGTGTATCAGATTTATCCGCAAAGTTTTATGGATAGCAACGGAGATGGAATCGGAGATTTTAACGGAATTATCCGAAACTTGATTATCTCCAAAATCTAGGCGTAGATGTATTATGGATATGCCCGATGTACGCTTCTCCACTTGTGGATAATGGATATGATATATCGGATTATTACAAGGTAAATCCAATCTTTGGAACAAACGAGGATATGGAGCATTTAATAGATGAGGCTCAAAAAGAAATATTAAAATCATATTGATCTGGTGGTCAATCATTGCTCGGATCAGCATGAATGGTTCCAGAAGGCAATGAAGGATCCTAATTGTGAGGAAGCGTCTTATTTTTACTTCCGAACAACGGAGAATGATAAAGAACCGAATAACTGGCGATCCAATTTTGGCGGATCCGTATGGTCGAGATTACCAGATGACAGATGGTATTATCATACGTTTGCGAAGGAACAGCCGGATCTGAACTGGGAATGCAAAGAGCTGCGTCAAAAATTTATGAGATGATAAATTGGTGGTTGGAAAAAGGAATCGCCGGTTTTCGTATCGATGCAATTACCTTTATCAAAAAAGACTTAAGTTTTGCCAGTCGTCCTACGAATGATGGGGAACTATATCCGGTTGAAAACTTACGGATTATAAGGGAATCGGAATATTCCTTGATGAGATGAAAGAGCAGTGCTTTGATAAATATAACTGTATGACAGTTGCCGAAGCACCGGGGTTGACGATGCTGCTTTTGAACGGTATGCCGGAAAGAATGGTTACTTTTCCATGATTTTCGATTTTGGATGGGAAAATATGGAAGGGGAAAATGATAAATCAAGCATTCATGCGGTAGAACGGTGGAAGAAAAAAATGTTTACACATGTAGCGCATAATAGCGGAATCGGTTGGAGTGCTATCTTTTAGAAAATCATGATCAGTCCAGATGTCTGAACAAATTTCTGGAAAGAGAAAATATTAGTTTCTATAGTGCATCGGCACTGGCGAGTATCTATTTTTTATATGGAACGCCTTTTATATATCAGGGACAGGAAATTGGTATGACCAATGTTAAGTGGAAGAATATTAATGATATGGATGATATAAGGGCGAAAAGAACCTATGAGGAAGCGGTCGGACAAGGCAAGGATCCGGATGAAGTACTTGCATACTTTTCAGAGTTAGGAAGAGATAATGCAAGAACGCCGATGCAGTGGGATGACTCGGAAAATGGAGGATTTACGTGGAAAGCCATGGATTAAATGCAATGATAATTATAGAACAATCAATGCACAGAGTCGTGAATGATCCGGATTCATTATACAATTATTATAAGCGTTTGATTCAGTGTTACCATGACCATGCAGATATTGTGAGACAGGCGGAGTTTCGCCCGATGTACGAAGAATATCCGGGATTATTTGCATATGAAAGAGAAGTAAACGGCAAAGGTTTATTGGTAATCGTGAATTTTACAAATGAAAAGCTGATGTTTCAAAAATTGATCAAAATGTGAATTGTGCAATTATCATGAAACGGAGTCCGAATGGTTGCAACCATATGAGGCGAGAATATACAGCAAATAAAAAATCTATGTGTAAAGAAAACATTTTGGCGTTAAATGAAATTGGACTGTCAGTCGATTAAACTTTTATAAATACAGACCTCTCAGATACTGAAAAGTGTAATGGGAGGTCTTGTTTTATTGTTTAAAATTCATTTTAGGTAGCCATACAGCAGCGAAATTGCCCGATGCATTACATGAATGCTTGTGCTACAACGCAGCTACGTAAGAAAAGTGAATAGAAATCTTCGTGGCAGGGTCAGATTCCCTACTGGTGGTATAGCCCACGAGCCGTTAGGCATGATTCGGTGAGATTCCGATAAGGAGAACCTCTTCGCAGAGATTCTCCTTGATTTTAAACGGTAGGTTTTGTAGGTCTTACTGTAAGCTGTAAACCGAGATGCTGAAAAATATTAAGCAGTGTTCCGAGATTCGGGGTTGTTTTGCAGGATTCGATCCGTGCTACGGATGATTGTGGAATACCACACATAGCAGCAAGCTCTCTGGCTAAGTCCAAGAGAAGTACGCTGTTCCACCATGGCACTTACGATGGAGGAAATATTTTCAACTTCATCGATGTCTTTTCCAATTTCAGGATCAACGGTTCTTACATGTTCCTTATAGTCATTCCAGGTTTTCATAATCATTCAGCCTCCTTTCGGGCAAGATAATCATCACGTTCAGCCTTTGCCCGTTCAATTTCGCGCTTGGGAGTTTTTGAGTTTTCTTGCGAAATTGATGCAAAAGCACAAAGGTATCATTTTGGAAATAAAAATATAAAACACGGTTATTGCCTGGGCGAAGCTCCCAGATATCATCATCAAGGTGTTTTGTGATATTTTCATTAAGCCGTGTACCATTATCTTCGAGGAGCTGGATGTACAAACTTATCTGCTTGTATTGAATACGGGCATCTTTGTTTGTAGCTGCTTTGACTCGAAGAGATTCAAGAAATTCCCAAAGCTCTGATCTGCCATTGGAATCTTCGTAAAATTCAATGTTGTACATTAGTATATGTTCTCCAAGTGGAAATATTTATTCTATATACATGATAGCATTTATGCTATCAAAAGCAAATAAAAATGAAAGAAGGAAACAAAATTTGAGTGAAAAAATATAAAATTAGTAATTGCCGAGAAAACTTCGGTGGCGCAGTCCATCGCAAAGGTAATCGGTGCAGATAAGAGAGAGGACGGATACCTGGAGGGCAAGAGATTGTGTTTAAAGATGGAAAACTTGTCTGAGACGCAGCGAAGTAAATAAAATGAATAATATAGGAAGTCAGTAGTGCGTGAATAAACTGCTGGCTTCTTTTGATAGATACAGTCACCCAGAGAGTGCAGGATAGTAAAGTAATAATATCAACATGACGATATAGAAAATGCAGGGAAGCATTGTATTTCAAAGAGTTTGAGATACAGTGCTTTTGTGTATTAACAGGGGTAAATGGTTTAATGCTTTTTAATCGTATTTCGTGTTAAAAATTGTATTTGGTGAAGAAATACCATAATATTTTGTTTCATGTGATATCTTTTATAGGTGAGATTTGAAACAGAATAAAGATTGAGCCGATATATAAATGAGAAAGAAGGTGAGTGCTATGCTGGAAATTGTTGTCTGTGATGACGATATAGCAGATCTTGAGTGTGCAGTGACTATGCTGCATAAGATTTTTACAAGTCAAAAGATTGCTTATCATATTGAGCAATTTGCGTCTGCAAATCAAATGCTTGAAAATATCAGCAACATTGATATCGGAATTTTAGATATTTCGATGGAAGAACTGAATGGTATTAAACTGGGGAGAAAATTGAAGGAAAAATTCCGGATGTGAAATTAGTGTATATTACGAGTTATGAAGAATATTGTATGCAGGTCATTAACGAAGTTCACGCATTTTCATTTCTATGTAAGCCATTGAATATGATAAATTGGAAACGCAGATGTTGGAACTGCTGGATCAACTGCCGGATACCGGAGCAGAAAAGGATTTTTATAAAGTGACGGACAGCAATGGAAAGAGTATCTGTCAATCAAATTGAAACTCAGGGACATTTTATATTTCGAATACATAAAAAGATCAAGAAAAGTACTGATAGCGTTGTCTGATATCACATATGAGTATGACTGCATTTTGAAAACTGGTTGAAGAACTGCAGCCCTATGATTTTGTTGTGAATTGCAGGGGAAATCTGGTTAATTTAAGGCATATTGAAAAATAAAAGGCTTTACCATTTATCTGGACAATGGAAAAGAACTCCAGATTGCGCAAAAGAGAAGCAGCGATTTTAGAGAAGAAGTAAATAAATTTTTGCAGAGAAATTCATAGGAGAAACGATGAATACGATTTTACTGATATTATGTAATGCTCTTTCCTGTTTTATCATAAGTACCATACTGTTCCAGTTTATGAATGGAAAGTATAAAAGAAGCAGTCAAAATAGATATGTATATATTGTGGTTGAGACTGTCACAGTGATTTTACAACCTGTATCAATATGTTCAATCATTCCATATTAAATTTGGTGGTCTGGGGCGTGTTGACGGGGTAATAGCATATGCTCTGTATTATGAGGATATGGATAAACCGTTAAGACGTATCATTGAATGTGAGGCATTGGTATTTTGCATGTCTGTCTGTGAATCATTAGGAGTGATTTTACAATGTATTTTGCAGGCAGCAGATATAAAAATGTGAATGAAACGATGCTTTACTGCTTTGAGGTAACATTTTCAAAAGTAATACTTATTTTTGTATTATACATTCATAAACAGGTTTGTGAAAAAGAGCGATATTCCTTATGCAAAGACACGGTACATCATGTATGGAATTATACTCCTATACAATCTGATTAACATGGGTGTAATTGTAGAGAATTTTAAAAATGGAGAAGAAAATTATTTATGTGCAGTCAATATGGGGTGTATTGTTCTGGCAGATCTATACCTTTATATTTTGTTAAAATGGCAGATGAAAAGAACTATTATGAAAAGCAGCTCATCGCTTTAGAGCAACAGGCAAAGGTACAATACGAATACTATTTGACGCAGACAAAAAATATGATCAAACCGTCCACATATTACATGATGTAAATAAGCATATTAAAGCAATCGAAGGATTATATGGTGCAGAGCAGGGGAATACGGCAGGAGAATATGCAGCGGAAATCAGAGAACTGTTAAAGCCGCTCATTCCGGTTCAATACACAGAAAATCCAATATTAAACATTCTTCTTACCGATAAAGAATCCGTTATGAAGGAAAAAGGTATTTCAGTAACCATAAAGGTGGATAATGTGAATCTGAATTTCTTGCACCAATCGACATTACAACTATTTTGGAAATTTATTGATAATGCGATTGAGGCTGCAGAGAAGCTTGAAGGCGGGAAATATATTTCGATTAAGATTGGCTCATACCATAAAATGATAGCTGCCAGCATCGAAAATAACTGCGGGGAGGTAAAGTGGAAAAATGGTTTTCCGGTATCAGCGAAAGGAAAAGGCGGTGGAATAGGACTGCTGAATGTTCAGAGCAGTGTAAAAAAATATGATGGAAATTTAATATTGAAAAGTGATGGAAATAAATTTATTGCTGAGTTATTCCTCAATTCATAAAAAGTCTTACTTCGTGCAAAAAAATCGTACTTGGTGCAGAAAAGGTAAAATATTAGAAGGGGTGTGTCGATAGAAAAGAAAAATAAAGTGGATGATACATATAAAAAATTTAATGATGGGAGGCTTCGATTATGTCAAGAATTACGGACTACGGTTTTTTATTTCAAACGACATTTGGAACATCAAAAACAAATTTAGTCAACAATATTCAGTTGTCCCAAATGAACAGCAGTTCTGTACAGAAACAATTAAAAGCAGCAGGGATCGACACAAACAGTAAAAAGTATAAAGCAGCACTGAGTGAGATGATGAAGAATGGAAACGGTGCAATGTTTACAAATGTTCGTGCAATTAAGAACCCGATGAGCCAGTATGACAAAAACGGAGACTGGATTGATCCGAATACTGGATTAACAGGACTTGCGGTAACGGATGAGAACAGAAACAGTTATAAACATATCATTTCTATTCCAGAGAGCAGCCGGGAAGAAATGTTTGAACTGGCAAAGAAAGAATTCTTAAATGAAAATGGTACTCTAAATGGTGATACTACCAA
>SCPO01000214.1_pt1 | contig 24872 bp, 50 predicted proteins | sample 6106821 | NCBI WGS metagenome assembly SCPO01 (sample SAMN10720448, study PRJNA508395) | human gut metagenome | isolation source: Participant 2 stool, 0 month | host: Homo sapiens | collected 2017 | reverse complement strand
CAAAGGAGGCTGTTAAGCTGGGCGTTCATTGCGGTAAGATTATTATTAAGGATATTACGGCTGTTGCATGGCCGCGGCGGCGGTAAGCCTGATATGGCGCAAGGCGGCGGCAGTGACGCGAGCAAGATTGATGACGCGTTGGCTAAGGTTGACGAAATCGTTGCGGAACAGATTAAGTAATTGAGAATAGCGTAAACGGTTTGGACTATTGTATTAGGCGACCATTGGTCGCCCGCAATGTTATTAGTGGCGGGCGGCCGATGACCGCCCGTACGAAAGAATATAATAGATAAGAGAGAAAAGATAATAGAGAATAGATATAGAGTCAATACCCGGCACTGCGTGCCACCTCCTTAAGGAGAGGCAAAAGGTTCAGGGGAGTTGTCGGCAAAGCCGACTGAGGGGTGGTGTGAAATACAAAGGAGTGAATAAAATGGATTGTTTATTCTGCAAAATAATTGACGGAGAAATTCCGTCAAATAAGGTATATGAAGATGATATGATGTTAGCATTCCGTGACATCAATCCGCAAGCACCGGAGCACATTGTTATTGTGCCGAAGTGTCACATTGCAAGTGCGAATGAAATTAATGCGGAAAACGTAAAGTATGTTGCGGCTATATGGAAAAGATACCGCAGATTGCGTCTGAATTGGGATTTGCCGAAAACGGTTACAGAGTTGTAAACAACTGTGGCGAGGACGGCGGTCAGACTGTTCCGCATTTACATTTTCACCTTATGGGCGGTAAGAAGTTTACGGACCTTTAATAAGAAAATTAAATCTGTCGGAAAAATACCGACACGATAGCAGAGGTCGAGAAATTAGTTCGGATTTTGTGAAAATGAACTCGTCGGCGTACATGGGTACGTTAGAGTTTATTTTCGCAAAAGTACACAGGCAAGCCGTATATCGAAGATAGGCTTGCCTTTTTATAGCTATAAATTAAATTATAAAATATAAAAATAATATCTTGCACGTTCCGACAATTTGTCGACAATCTGACTGCCGTTTTAAACGGCAGTTTTTTGTCAAAAACGGTTTACTTTTGTATATCTTTATTATATAATAATATAATAGGATTAGTTTAATTAGGAGGAAATTAAGAATGGGAAAACTATTTGGAACGGACGGTATAAGATAACAAAGACCTTACTGCCGAATTGGCTTTAAAACAGGTCAAAGCGGTGCATATGTGCTTACAAAACATTCTTCAAAAAGACCGAGAATACCTATTGGTAAAGATACAAGAAAATCAGGTGATATTCTTGAGGGGGCTCTACTGCCGGACTTTGTTCGATGGGCGCAAAGGTTATTCCTTTGGGTGTAGTTCTACACCGGCTGCATATCTTACAAGATACTACAAGGCTGATGGCAGGTGTTGTTATCTCTGCATCTCACAATCCATGCGAATACAACGGTATAAAGTTCTTTAACAGTGACGGATACAAGCTAAGTGACGGAATTGAAAACGAAATTGAAAGTTATATACTTGGTGAAAAGCGATCTAAGAATTGCCTACTCACGGCAAAGTCGGTTATGTAAGTGCTAACCACAACGCTGTTGAGGATTATGTTGCGTTTGCTGTTTCTACGATTGACTGCCGTCTTGACGGTATGAAAATCGCTGTTGACTGTGCAAACGGTGCAAGTTATGAAACTGCTTTCAAAGCTCTTAACAAGCTTGGTGCAAACGTTGAGGCTATACATAACACTCCTGACGTAAACATCAATCATATGTGCGGTTCTACTCATATGGAAAGTTTACAGGCTTACGTTACTTCAATCGGTGCGGACATCGGTATAGCTTTGACGGTGACGCGGACAGAATGTTGGCTGTGGACGAAACGGCAAGCTATTGACGGTGACCAGATTATGGCGGCTTGTGCAAAGTTTATGCGTGATAACGGTACATTGAAGCAAAATACTCTTGTTGCAACGGTTATGAGTAATCTTGGCTTATTTATGGCAGGTGAAAAATCGGTATCAACATTCCGCGAACAAAAGTAGGTGACAGATATGTACTTGAAGAAATGCTTGCAAAGGGTTACAATATCGGCGGTGAAACAATCCGGTCACATCATTTTCTTGACCACAACACAACAGGTGACGGTCTTGTAAGTGCTTTGCAATTCTTATCGGTACTTAAAAGACAGGTATGAAAGCGTCTGAGGCGGCAAGCATTGTAACGGTTATGCCGCAAGTGCTTAGAAATGCCGTTGTAAACTTGAAAATAAAACAGTTATATGGAAAATGAAGAAATAGCTGCGGCTTGCAAGGCTCTTTGAAGATGAATTTGCCGGCGAGGGCAGAGTCCTTTATCAGACCTTCGGGTACTGAACCGCTTGTTCGTGTTATGATTGAGGGTAAGGACGAAGAATACATCACAAAGAAAGCTGAGGAACTTGCAGAACTTATTGAAAAATCTTGGGATAAAAGTGGTTGTAAGAAATATGGATAAAATAATTTCACTAATGATAACTGCTGTTATGACTGTTACGTCGTGCAGTTTTAAAGGTGAAAATCCGCTTGACGGCAAAAGAATTGCATTTATTGGTGACAGTATCAGTTACGGCACTAATTGGCAAGGCTGTTACGGCAAGTTGATTGGGGAACAATATAATATGAATAGTTACAAATGTCAGCAAGGGCGGTGCTACTCTTGCTGACAATGTGCATTGGTCGGAAAATTCAGACGGATACAGACCGTATATTACGGATATGCTCGATAACCTTGACGGCGATTATGAATATATCATTGCCGAGGGCGGTTTGAATGATTTTGGGGCCATTCGGAACTTGGAGAAATTACAGACGGTTTCAGCGGTGATTTTGATGAAAACACAATGACCGGCGGTATGGAAAAAATGTTTTTGAAATTAGAAATGATTTTCCTAACTCGAAAGTAGGGTTTGTTATTACGCATGATCCGTTTACATATGACGCCGAAGGTAATTTTGAATCGTATTATGAGCGTATAAAAGAAGTATGCGACAAGTGGGATGTTTCGTATCTTGATTTGTATGCAAAAAATAATTCCGATACAGGTGTAAATGTGCGTGACGATGATATGCGCAAGCTGTATTTTGGAACAGAAAGTAAGCCTGACGGTGACGGCACTCATCGAACGAACTCGGTTATCAGGCTATTTATGTTGAGCCGATGATACCTTGGCTGAAATCTTTATAAAATGGATAGGTGAATGATGAAGGATTTAATTATAAACGGAAGCAGACAGCTTGATATACCGCTTGATGATGCAAGTTGATAAACTTATGGAATATGCGCGTCTTTTGGTTGAGTGGAACGAAAGATTAATCTTACTGCGATAACAGATGATGAGGGCATTGTAACAAAACATTCTTGACTCGCTGACCGCAATAAAGACGGGATATGTCAAGGGAAAAGTGATTGGCGCGGAACAGGTGCGGGTTTCCCCGGACTTGTGCTGAAAATCGCAAAGCCTGAAATTAAGCTGACTTTGCTTGACAGTCTTAATAAGCGAATTAACTTTTTAAAGGACGCTTGAAAAAGTTGATATAAATGATGTGGAATTTGTCCATTCGCGTGCGGAGGACGGCGGTAAAACAGAGATTAGAGGTAAGTTCGATACCGTTGTGTCGCGTGCAGTGGCTAATTTGACTGTGCTTTCGAGTGGTGTATTCCGTTTTGAAACAAGGCGGTTACTTCCTTGCTTTGAAAGGCCCGTTGGCGAGCAGGAAGTAGGACGCTAAACGTGCCATAAAAATACTCGGCGGACAGATTGAGGACATTGTTGAGGCGGAAATTCCGTTCACCGAATTGAAACACAAGATAATAGCCGCAAAAAGTAGGACAAACTCCGCTTAAATATCCGAGAAACCGGGTATTGCAACAAAACTCCTATCGGAACTTGTTACAATTTGGTGAAATAAAAAATTAAATTGAATATTGTCGAATTATAATTGCAAAAGTGCTTGCAATATGGAAATGTTATGCTATAATAGTAAATGTAAGGCAGATAGTATCGATACGGTACATTTCTAACAAGGTTTCCCCAAGGCCTTGTTCTACCCCCAAAATGTCTTACACCTTCCACCACCGAGGGTAAACAGCGATAATGTTGTTACATCAAGTGTAAACATCAATGCCGAACATTATCGCTGAGTTATTTTAAATTCTTAATAAATTAAAATTTAAAAGAGTAGTGATTAAAATGTCCAGTGCGAGAATTTCTTCGCGAGGCTCAGAAAACGCACATGGACAAAAAAAGGGTGTGGGATATATTTTTAACTATTCAGTGTAAAATAATGTAAATTAGCATAGGAGAAATTTCCATGATTAGTTTCCTTAGAAAATCAACGGTACAAGATAAAATGGATTGTATCACTTCCGCTTTATATGATAGCACCAAATCCTAATCAGCCGAGAAAATATTTTGAACCGCAAGCTATGGAGGAATTGAAAATTCTATAATGGAATACGGTTTAATTCAGCCGGTAACGGTACGCAGGCGCAGCGGTGAATATGAGCTTGTAGCAGGTGAAAAGACGTTTTCGTGCTGCACAAATGGCGGGACTTGACGAAATACCGGCGGTTATAATTGAGGCTGACAATGATAAATCGGCAATTTTGGCTTTACTTGAAAATTTGCAGAGAGAGGATTTATCGTTTTGAGATAGCGGAAAGTTATAAAAGTCTTATTCGTGAACAGGGACTTACACAAACGGATTGGCTTTGAAAGTAGGAAAAAGTCAAGCATCGGTTGCAAACAAAATACGATTATTAAAACTGCCTCCGCTTGTGAAAAATTAATAAGAGATTACGACCTTACGGAACGTCACGCGAGAGCTTTGCTGTTGCTTAACAATGAAGAAAAACAGCTTGAGGCTGTCAAACTTATTTGCCGTGACAATATGAATGTTACACAAGCAGAAGAACTTGTACGCACCATGAATATTCCGAAACCGAAACCTATCAATGACCTTCGCATAACAACTGCAAAGATGTTAAAGTATTCAAAAACACCGTAAAACGTGCGGTTGATTTGATGAAAAAGCGGCATAGACGCAAGAATCGAAGAAAATTCTTTTGAATGGGGAACGGAATACATAATTAAAAAAAAAAGACTGACAAAAATAAATGTTTACATTACCTCCTTTGCGGTATATAATAAGCAAAAGGAGGTTTTTAGTGTGGAAAAATCAATAAAACTTGTTGCATTTGATATGGACGGAACTGTTTTAGATATAAACTGCGTTTGCCGAAAGGTCTGTTTGAAATGATTGAGTCACATCCCAACGTGAAATTTGTTGTCGCAAGCGGCAGGCAGTATTACAGTCTTTTGAATATATTTAATCCGATTAAGGATAAATTGATTTTATTTCTGAAAACGGTGGAATTATAATGGAAAAGGACAAGGTTATTCATATTATGCCCGTTCCTGACGATAAGGCTTTGGAAGTGCTTGATTTGGTGAGTGAGGACAAAGGGATTTATCCTGTGCTTGGGTGCGAAAGACATCTTATATAGAAAACCCGCCTGAATATGTTATGAACGATGTCGCACAATATAATGCGTTTGGAACCTGTTGATGACATAAAATCGGTGGTGGGCAAGGATAATATTTTAAATCTTGCGCTTTACTGCCACAAAAGAGCAAAGGATAATATACTTCCCAAACTCGCGGATATAAGCGGTGATTTGAAGCTGTTTTATCGGCGGAAAGTTGGGTTGATGTTATTAATGCAAATGTAAATAAGGGCAACGCAATTAAGGTTATTCAGGAAATTTTCGGTATTTCGCCCGAAGAATGTGTTGCGTTCGGTGATTATATGAATGATTATGAAATGCTCCAAAATTGCGGCGAAAGTTACGCCATGGAAAATGCACACGATGAAATTAAAAAGTTGCAAAATACATCGCACCGTCAAATGATGATGAGGGTGTAATGCAGGTATTAAAGAAAATATTGTGATGAAACTAAAAAATCCGTCATTTGACGGATTTTTGCGTACAAATAAAAGGTATAAAATACCTTTTATTTGATTAAAGCGTTTTAATATATGTTTTGCAAACTCCTCTAAAAGTTCGTCACGTTCTATTTTAACAATCAGACCTCTTGCACCGTTATAGCTTGTTATGTAGGTCGGGTCGCCTGAAAGGATATATCCTACTATTTGGCTGATAGGATCATAGCCTTTGATTTTCAGTGCCTCATATACTTTGGCAACTATTTCTGACTTCCTTTTCCTTATCAAACTCAAGGTTGATTTTCATTGTTTCGTTAAATTCCATGATATTCACCCTTTCTGCTAAAAATAGCATATCATTTATTTATAGCATAGTACAAATACAATAAAATTGCAAGTGCTTTAGCTAAAATTTTATAATAAATTAATATTTATACATTATTTAATCGAGTTCAAACAGATTCTCAACGTTATTGACAGGTCCGACTGCTGAAATACACATAGTCGAACTGTCGAGAACTCTGTCTATTATTTCCGCAACCTAATCGGCATTTACTGCGTCGATTTTTCAGTGCTTCTTCCTGTGTGTATATCGGTTTATTCAAAGCAATGAGCGACCTGCGCCTTGCATTCTTGCGCCTGTGCTTTCGCTTGAAAGTATATAATTACCTTTAAGCTGTTCTTTTGCTTTTGTGATTTCTGCCGATGTCAGCTTATTGCGTTTAATCGTATTGATTTCTTTTGAAATAAGATGTGCGACTTCGCCAAGACTCTCGACTCATTCCGGCAGAAATATCAAATACGCCCGTATTGATATACGCACTGTGTCCCGCACTTATCGAATACACCAAACCACGCTGTTCGCGTATGTTTTGGAACAATCTTTGACGACATTCCGCTGCCGAACACGTTGTTAAACACAAGCAGACTGTACACCGATTCGTCCATAACATCAATGCCTTTGAACGTTGCGACAAGCTGGACTTGTTCAATATCTTTTTCTTTACGATATTATTCTTGCTTATATAAGGTGCGTCGGGAAGATACGGTTTTGTGTCAAGCATTTTTTGTACCGAAATACTTTCAAGAAGTTCAAAAACGTATCGTCAAAATTTCCTGATACTGATATTATAGTATTCGCACTTGTATAATGATTATTCATATAGTTTCTCATTATATCCGGCGTTATGCTGTCAAGACTTTCATATGTGCCGAGAATCGTTCTGCCCATAGGTGTGTCGCCCCATGCGGCGTATGACGAAAGGTCATACACAAGATCTTCCGGACTGTCCTCATACATACGGATTTCTTCTTTATAACCCGTCTTTCAAGCGCCATATCATCAGGTGAAAGACTCGGATTATAAAGCATATCCGAAAGAATTTCAAGTGCAATCGGAATATGCGAATCAAGTGTTTTTGTGTAAAACAAGTATATTCACGCGAAGTAAATGCGTCAAGCTGACCGCCGACCGAATCTATTTCGTGTGCAATTTGTGCCGCCGACCGATTTTTCGTTCCCTTAAAAAGCATATGCTCGATAAAATGAGAAATTCCGTTTACTTTTTATTTTCATATCGTGAGCCGTTGCCTACCCATACCCGATTGAGATTGACTTTAGGTAATCAATCTTTTCGGCAACTACTTTTATACCGTTTGAAAGTGTTTTATATTGATACAATATTATACTCCTTTATCATATATATTATTAGACGTAAATTTATACTGATTTGTTCCAAATTCGACTAAAATTTTCGCTTTATCTCGCGTACCAAGCCAAATACACGAATACGTGTAACATCTTCGTTTTCAAAACGTCTGACAGGGTACATTGGGTTTATGGAGTGAAGTTCGATAAAATCGGGTCCGTATACGATTTTCTTTACAACGCCGTCCTCTTCATCTATCATAACAACCGCATAACTGCCACTGTCAACCGACGACTGACATCTGACAAGCACAAGGTCGCCCTCCATAAAAGCGGATACATACTGTCACCGACAACACGGAGAAAAACGAACGGTTCGTCACCGCGAACGTCATTTTTACTGACAGGTTCGTAATCTGTGATATTTGTTTCGGCAAAGCAGCTCAGACCCGCCGCAACTCTGCCGATTATCGGAATATTTACATAGTTTGAAGTATCGGCTACTTCAACGTTATTCGGCATATCCTCCCAACCGAGAAGATATTCGGGAAGTATCAAGACATTGTGCAAGCTTTATAAGCGAGTCGCGTTTTATGTTTTACTGTCCCTTTTCGTATTTTGATTGCCGCTTTTGCACACCGATTTTGCTCCAAGCTCCTCCCTGGTTAAATTATGCTCTTTTCTGAGCATTTTAATTCTTTCGCCCGTAGTCATTTTAATCACCAAAATCTTTCTAATCATATTTCGTAACTGATTATATAGTATCATATTTTGAAACTTTTGCAAGCATTGTACATAAAAGTATCTAAAAGTAAACAAAATGTTGTTAAAAGTATCCTAAAAGAAATTTATACTTGACAAAAGTATCTTGATGAGATATAATAACGGTGTCTTAAAGAGATGGCCAAATGATTGGCATATATTTTTAACAATAAAAGTATCTTAAAAGATAGAAAGGAGTGCTTATGATTTATTCAAATGATGATCCAATGGCAATTTTGGCAATGGAAATTGCAAAGGACGGATAATTACGGTGAGTATGACTCATATGACGGGGAAACGGTATGTCCCGTATGCGGTGCTTTTGAACCGGAACATTACTATATCAATGATGATGAAGAATGTATCGGCTGCAGCGAATGTGTCAGAAAGTCGGACGTTATGTATTGATGAAAATCAATATTAAATGAAAAAGAGGGTGATTAAATTGGGCATTGCAAATGAAGGGGAAATTTTGAATTTCTAACGTACATAATGCGTCGTGAAGATGAGGCAATTCGTATGGCGGATTCATTTAAAGCGGCGGAGCTTTGGGTAAGCATTACGGAATGTTCGGAGGCAAGAGCGAAAGCGGAGGCGGTGATGTTATAATCGTCGATAATATCGAAAAAGCCGAACAAATCAAGGAGCGGAAAATGCAGTGCAGTCTTGACAGGCTGATTGCACCATCTTTCTACAAGGTGCATAACTCTATTGAAGATTATACGCATTTTGGCTTTGCGGCGGTCGTGGGTCGACTAAATCAAGTTTTGTGAGCGTTGAAATTATACTCGGTATTATGAAAAATGCCGATACAAATGCGGTTGTACTGCGTAAGGTCGGTGCTTACTTAAAAGACAGCGTATTCTCTCAGCTTGAATGGGCGATTGAAAAGCTCGGCGTATCGGATATGTGGATATAAAGGCGAGTGTGCCGGAAATGGTCTACAAAAACAGGTCAGAAAATACTGTTTCGCGGTGCGGACAAGGTGCAGAAATTGAAATCCACAAAGGTTACGCACGGATATATTCGATATATTTGGTATGAGGAGTTAGACGAGTTTGCGGTATGAAAGAAATCCGCCTCGATAAATCAGTCGATGATGCGTGGCGGTGAAAAATTTACCGTGTTTTATTCGTACAATCCTCCGCAAAACCGACGCAGTTGGTAAACCGTGAGGCACTCAAAAGCGTGACGATATGCTTGTGCATAAGAGTACGTATCTTGATGTACCGAAAAACTGGTTGGGAGAACAATTTTTAGAAGCAAAGTATCTTAAAAGCTACATATTAACCAGTATAATCACGAATATCTCGGCGAAGTGACGGGAACAGGCGGTGAAATTTTGATAATCTTGAAGTTGTAAAACTTAGCGATGAGGAAGTAAAAGTTTTGACAATATTAAATGCGGTGTCGATTTCGGTTTCGCGGCAGATCCGTTTGTATGTGGTGTGTTTTATCACAACAATAAGTTGTTTATCTTTGACGAAATTTACGCGAAAGGGATGACAAATCACAATGCGGCTGAAAAGATTTTGAAAAAGGGTTTGCTAATAAATTGATTGTATGCGACAGTGCCGAGCCGAAAAGTATCAATGATTTGCGAATGTTCGGTTTGCGTGTCCGCGGTGCAAGGAAAGGTCCGGACAGTATCGAGTACGGTATCAGATTTTTGCAGAGTCTTGAAAGAATCGTGATTGATCCCGAAAGGTGTCCGAATGTCACAAGAGAATTTTCGGAATATGAGCTTGAACGCGATACGGACGGGGAATTTAAGTCGGTTTATCCCGACAAGAACAATCACACCATTGATGCGGTACGTTATGCACTTGAGGACGAAATCACAAAGAAAAAGCGAGGGTAATTAAAGGAGTAGAACTTGATTTATGATAATTGACGAGGATATTTTAAAGGATGGTATAGACGAGGTGTTGCTTGCTAAGCTGATTAGGAAACATTCGCTTGAACAGGAGCGATACGAAAAACTTTACAACTATTATATCGGCAAACACGCAATTTGTGAACGCAGACGTTCAAGCGACAATATCGCGAACAACAAAATTGTGTGCAATCACGCGAAGTATATCGTGGATATTGCAAAAGCTATCTTGTAGGCAATCCTGTGGCGTACAGCTGTTCGGACGGATACGATATTGAGGCGGTTAAAAATTGCTTTGCCGTTCAGGATATGCCGAGTTTGGACGCGGAATTTGAAAAGACAATGAGCATTTTCGGTAAAGCTTATGAATTGGTTTATGCGGACGAGCAATCACAGCCGAAAAGTGTATGTTTGCCGCCGAGCAACACGTTTATTGTATACGGTGCGGGCGTTGGCGAAATTCCGCTGTACGGCATACATTATTACAAAAGCGTGACATTGACGGCGCGGTTACGGGTGTTTGCTGTATTGTGTGTGACAGGAGATGATTTATACATGAAAACACTGCGGACAGTTTTGCATATGACTATGACAAATTCTCAGCACCACTATTTCGGTAAAATGCCTATGGTGGAGTATCGCAACAATGAAGAAAAGCAAGGTGATTTTGAACAGATGATTCCGCTGATTGACGCTTACAATATTTTGGAGTCGGACAGAGTTAACGACAAGGAACAGTTTGTTGACGCATTCTTATTCCTTACCGGTATCGACCTTGACAGTGAGCAGGCGAAGAAACTTAGGGAAGAACGCATTTTGATGGGATATGAGGTGCGGAGGCTCAATATCTTTCAAAGGTTATGTCCGAAAGCGATATTGAAGTGTTAAAGGACAGTCTGAAAAGCGATATTCACAGATTTCTATGATTCCCGATTTATCAGACCAGACGTTCGGTACAAATTTATCGGGTGTCGCGATTAAGTATAAGCTTATGGGTTTTGAACAGCACGTCAGAAACAAGGAGCGATACTTGACGAAAGCTTTAAAACAGAGATTTGAATTGTATGTTAATTTTCTGTCGTTAAAGGTGCTATGGAGCATGTGCCGATACATCGCATTGATGTTGTGTTTACGAGAAATTTGCCTGTTAATGAGTTGGAGATTTCACAGATGGTAAACAACTTAGTCGGTATTGCGTCAAGCGAAACTCTTTATCACAGCTTTCATTTGTGGGCGATCCGAAGGAAGAGGCACAGCTTGCCGCAAAAGAAAAATGCTTAGCGAAAAATTAAAATATGTACAGGAATAATTCAAGAATAAAAACATAGTGATTTATTTTAATGTAAAAGAAAGGAAAAAGTATGGACGAAAAGAAGAAACAGGGGACACTAAACGGTGACACGAAAAACGAAAACGGGGGACACAAAAACGATGAACTAAAAATCTCATTGCAGGCTATGTTGCGGAGGCGATTAAAAACGAAAAAGCAACGTGGGAAAAGATTTTTCAGACAGAATCGTATCGGAAAGAGAGGACGCCGCGAAGATGGCTACAATGTCGGCAGAGGACAGAGCAAAGGCTGAAATGGACAAAAGACAAAAGGATTTTGAAAATGAAAGACAGCAGTATGTATCCGAAAGAGCCGAATTTGAGGCGGCAAAGGAATTGGCGGCTCAAAATCTGCCTGTGAATTTCGCAAGAATGGTCGCAGATGCAGACAAGGACATTATGGCGGAAAATATCGAGCGATTTAAAGCAGAATATATGAAAGCAATCGAAAGCGGTTTATCCGAAAGATTAAAGGGTGTTCCGCCGAAAATTTCAAGAGAAAAGAAAATTTAACAGACCCGTTTTAAGCGGTTTGGGAATGTAATAAATAACGTGATTATGAAAGGATGAATACAATGGCTATAAATTATGCAAGTAAGTATGCTCAAAAATTGATGAAAATTCGCGGAGTCTATGACTTCGGCGGCGGTAAACAATGATTACGACTTTGTCGGTGTTAAGACGGTAAACGTATATTCAGTGCCTACCGCAGAGATGAACGACTATTCGGTATCAGGCACAAGCAGATACGGTACACCGCAGGAAATCGAAAACACTGTACAGGAAATGACTATGACGCGTGACAGAAGTTTCACGTTCACTATTGACAGGGGACATATAACGATACTCAAATGTCAAATGCGGCAGGTGCGGCACTTCAAAGACAAATCAGAGAAGTGGTTGTGCCTGAAATCGACAAGTATCGTTTTGGGAAAATTTGCGAAGGGGCAAACTACCGTTACAGGTGGTGACAAAGGCAAATGCTTATGACGCATTTTGACCGGTGCAACAACTCTTATTGAAAATAATGTTCCGCTTGTCGGAAGTTGTGCATTTGTATCAAGTGATTTTTACAAGAACATTAAGGAGGATCGAGCTTTATCAGAAACGGCGATATGTCGCAGGAAATTTTGATTAAAGGTCAAGTCCGGAACGATTGACGGTATTCCACATCGTTGTGCCGAAGTCTTACTTCCCTGAAAACGTAGAATTTATTATCACAAATCAAGCCGCAACGACTTCTCCGGTTAAATTGTCGGAATACAAAATCCACGATAATCCGCCGGGAATCAACGGCTGGCTGGTTGAAGGCAGAGTGTATTATGACGCATTTGTGCTTGAAAATAAAAAGAGTGCGATTTATGTGTTTAAAACTGCCGAATAAGAATAGGTCAGAAAGGCTGTGTTGAAAATGGGGACACTAAAAATGAAATTCTTGACGCGGTGAAATTACTGCTCGGAATTAAAGACAATGACAAGGACGGTGTTCTTATGCTTTATTGAGGATACTGTTAATTCTGTGCTGGCGTACTGTCGTATTGATGTTCTGCCAAGACAGATTGTAAGCTTTATTCCGACGCTTACGGTCAAGAGATATACGGCAAATCAAAACGGCGGTGTTAAGTCGGTTACGGAGGGAGAGGAAGGTCGAATACTCTGACGACAACTATGATTATTTGAAAGAATATGCAATACGTCTAAAGCCGTTTGTCAGCAGAAAAGAAAGTGCCGTCGGAGGTGATTGCCGATGATAAATCCGTTTGAACGATTTTATGACACCGAAATCGAGGTGTACGAAGTCGGTGAAAATACATATGAAAAAAGGGTGAAAAACACTTTTGGGGAGTGTTGTGTGTGATATTCAGCCATATGAAAATGAACTCGAAAACCGTATATACGGTTTGACCGAAAATAAAAATATAAAGTGTTCTGTGACAAAACAGACCTTATAAAAATAGGCAGATATGCTAAATTCGGTGACGAATTTTTGAGATTATAAAGGCTGAATGTTGGAATTTCGGTATGACGGCGATGATGCGGAGTGAGAAAATGCAGATTGATATTAATTATGATAACGGACTTTCGGATATTGCAAATAATATAGAAAATTTTGCGGATATAATCGGTCAGGGTGCTCAAACGGTATGTGAAAGTGCAAAAAGTCTTTGCCCTGTCGATACGGGACGGCTGCAGTCATCAATTAATGTACAGCCCGGCGGAAATACGGCGGTTATATCGGCTGATACGGAATATGCGGTATTTGTTGAATTCGGTACGTCGAAAATGGCGGCACAGCCGTATCTTGTGCCGGCACTTTTATCACGCAAGCAATATTGTCTGCAATCGCAGAGGCGATAAAGGGGTGATTATATGATTGATATTAATGCGGAGGCTGAAAAGTCACTCAGTGATGTTAAATGCAAGGCAGTATTTCAATATCCGAAAATTTTAATAATCTGCCGATTATAAGTTATTATACGGTGACGGAGTGCGGCGGATTTATGCCGACAATGACGAGTATTCAAGACGGGCATATTCAAATTGACATATGGGCGGAAATTCCGAAAGAATACAGTGATTTGGCGGCAGAGGTCAATGAAGTAATGACAAAGACAGTTGGGTGAGGGAGATGTCTATGGACATTCCCGAAAATGATAAAAATATATCATAAGACAATGAGATTTCAAGTATTTTACGTTATAAAATATATCTCTTTAAGACAAAATATGAAAAATGGAGGAAAAATTATGAACAAGAAACCTTTACCTACAATAGGTGTGGACAAGTATACTTTTTAAAGTGAATGAGGACAGCGTTAGCGGAACGGAATACGGAGAAGCGTATAATTTGAAAGGAACGGTTGAAATTGCACCGACCGACAGCGGCGGCAGTGATGTTTTGATGCGGACAACGGTGCGTATGAGGCGTCAAGCTATATCGAAAAATTGGGACACGATATTACAAATGCCGATATTCCGCCGGAGGTTGACGCAATGTGGCGTGGAGTGACACGCAAAACGGTGTGGTTGAAGTCGGAAACGATGTTAAAACAGTATATTTCGGTGTGGCATGGAGAATTTTGAAGTCCGACGGCTCGTACCGTTATGTAAGATACTACAAGGGTTCATACAGTTTTGCATCGAATGTTGGAGGAAAGACAAAGCCGTCAAGCGGAAGTATCGACAAACAAACCGCTAAGGCAACATACACGGCGGTACAACGTGATTTTGACAACAATTATTATGCGTACTTTGATGAAAGCGATTTGCCGTCAAATATCACAAGAGATGAATTTGAAAACAAGTGGTTTACGGATATGAATTACTATCCGCAGACGGTATAAGGAGAAAATTATGCAACATACATTAACATTTGTAAAGATAAGGTTAAATACGTTTCAAAGCCGTTTGACTTTGAGGCGATGTGCATTATTAATGACGCACATAATGATGAAAATAAGAAAGGTCCGCTCAGCATTTGCAGAGATGCACTTGACTATATGTTTGAGGGTACGGACGCAACTCAGGATATTATCGATTCCGTTGACGTGAACGAACGTGCAAAGATGTGTCTTGCACTTTGGGGTTTACGTTGACGCTCTTTCTTCAAAACGAGTAACGTCAGGCGGCAGCGGGGTGCTTAGGGACATCTATACGATGTTCCTAACGTACCACATACTGCCTGACGAAGTTGCGAACAAAATCCGTGGGTACTGTTTAAAATGCTTGACGGATTGAATGAAGATACAGAGGATTACGATAACGAACATTTGAGAATGTTTTACGGAGAGGAGGTATAGTTATGGCAGAGGCGGCTAATTTATCGGTCAGCATAACGGGTGACGCGTCGGGACTTATAAATGCTTTGGCAACGGCACAAAATGCACTTGTTACACTTAATTCATCGGCAGGTAAAATAATGAGTGAATTTGACGGCAAAACGCAAAATCAATATTACCGCAGTTGACAATACCGCAAGCGGTGTGAGTTCGGCAAGAGCAAGTATAAACAGTTTGAAGGACAGAACAGTCAATGTTACTGTTAAGTACAATGTGCAGGGAATGCCGAAACTGGCAGACGGAACACAATATGCAAAAGCGATTTGGCGGTTGTAAATGATGAAAGGGGCGTAAGTGATCCGCGTGAGCTTATCGAGCATAACGGGCGAGGTATGATGTTTAGCGGGCGTGATGTGGTTGTTCCGCTGTCGCAAGGTGACAAGGTTTATACGGCTGACGAAACAAAGGCGATAATGAACGGTATGGGTATTCCGCATTATGCGTCCGGCAAAACAATGAAATGTTTGAAATAAAAGGCTGATTTAAACCATTACAAAAACAAACGATGTATCTCCGACAGAGGAATTAAGGCTTTGGAATGAATTGATGGAGCAATTCAGTTATGACAGCGAGGTTGTGAAAGAAATTCAAGAGGAGATTTTCGCGTCGCAGAAGAAAATTTGGAAAGAAGAAAAAAGGCGAGTGAAACCGCACTTTCAAACTACAAAAACATTCCGACGCTTGGATTAAATATCAGGCGCAAGTGAATGATATGGGCGTTGACGAGCAGATTGAATCGTACAAAAGACAGCTTTACAACTATAATGCTATGGTGTCGGAAATGGTTACTTCAACCGCATATTCGGCAGAGGAAATTAAAGAAATTTGGGAGGATTTCTATGAGTACAAAGCCGATGTCGATTTGAAAATCGGCAAGCTTGAGAATGAAAAGAATTATGCCGTTTATGAAAAGTGGAAAAGTGACGCGAAGAATTGGAAAAATATCCGCGATACATATGATGATTGGGACGAAACAGGCGACAGTCATATTCAGTTTTACGAACGCAGTATCGAACGTATTCAGGAAATGTATGACGGCGGTTTTGTAGGTTGGCAGGAATACAGTGACGATACTATGTATGCGGTTTTGAATTTGTATAATGCAAAAATAGAGGCAACGGACGCACTTCTTGATAAGCAAAAGGAATACATAAATAATCTGAAAGAACAGTTTTCAAGTGAAGAAAAGGCACTTGGCACGAAGTGGGAGGTTGAGGACAGGAACGAGTCAAAGTCCGAAATATCACACAAATTGAGCATATACAAAATGCGGTTACTCAAAAGGTATGGATACATACAAATCTTTGCAGGAACAGATGAAAAGATAAAACGTGAAGAGGAAATGTACAAATTACAAAAACACATACCGCAACTTTAACAAGTCTTGAAAACAGCTATGACACCGTTGAGGCAAATAGAAATATCTTCTTGCAACTATCGAAAAAACGGAATGAATATAGAAAAATCGTGAAAAGCGTGAATTTTGACGTAAAGAATATGCAAAGTGTGATTACATCGTTGTTCAATCAGACTATAAGTGCGATAAAGTCGATTAAAGGTATCGTCAAATTCTTATTCTGACAACAGAAATATCAGCATAAGAGGGACAGCCGTGATATTTTGAACGCACTTCAAAACAGAGTCGGACTGGCTGTATCATACGGTAATTACAATTAAAGGGGATTATATGAGGAATGGTTTTATATTTAAAGACCGTCATTCTTCCGATTTCGGTGTGACGGTGAGGACTAAATCAAGACCGATATTGCCGAGCGTAAAAGAGAATATTGTCGATTTGCCGTACCGTGACGGCGGATATGATTTTCAAAAGCTAATCCTTTCGGACGTGAGTTTTATAATGACAGGATATTCACGGTTACGTTTAACATATATGCCGATAATCTTGCGGAAATACAGAGGAAGCTGTCTTTGCTTTCTCTGTGGCTTTGCGGTGAGGTGAGTTGATTTTGATGATATGCCATTTTCAAAATGGCGGGGAAAGTGTCGGAAGAGGTTATATATATGCCTGAACACAGCGGTCGTAAGGCTGTTATGGAGGTGTCATTCAGGGCAGAACCGTTTTGCAAGTGTATTTTTAATACGGACGGTCCGACTTTGGAAATGCCTTTTATGTTAGGTGCAAATATACCTGTTGATATTTCGTGTTTGTTTAAATTTAATATTTCCGGCAGCGGTGATATAAGTGTATACAATTTCGGTGACAGACCTGTAAGACCGATTGTAAAGCTTGGAGCGAGTGCAAGAAATGTAACTCTGTCTATGAACGGCAAATTGCTTGCGTTTATGTCAAACGGTCAGACAACGATTGATTTTGAAAACAAAATGTCAAAAATACAAGCGGAAATATATTGGTGTCGGGTGATTTTTGAATTTCCGTCCGGAAGAAACAAACTTCATATCGTAAATTCATACAGTCAGAATATGACGGTTGAAATTTCATATACACCGTATTTTATGTACGGTGAACATTTTGACGACTTGGAATGGGGTGACGGAAATGCTTAGAATATTACCGTATAACAGTGTCACGTTTGACAAGGGTATTGTAATCGGTGATGCGTATGATGTGCGTGTTACATATGAAATAAACGGTGAACGCAGGCTTGATTTTCGTATCCGATAAACGAGAAGTCGGAAATTATAAGTGAAAATAAAATCGTTGTATGCGAGGGTCAGGCATACAGAATTATAAAGGTGTCAAAACAATCGGTGAAAAGAATTTTATTGCGGCGGAATGCAGTCACGTCTACAATGCGGACGCGTCGAACATACATATTCAAAATATTCCCGATTTAATCGGAAAAACTCCGTCTTATGTTTTGGGGCAGATATTTAAAAATACGAAGTTTTCGATTATGACGGACAGTGAATTGACAAAAGTCGGATTGAAACGAGTTGATTACAGCGGTTTTAAGATTGATTTCTTTTCTATGGATAAGACCAATCCGTATGAGGCGGTTAAGGCTCTTATCGAAAACTGCGGTAAAGGCGAGATTTATGCCGACAATTACAAGATTGCCCTTGTGGAGCGTATAGGCAGTGAAAGCTGTTTAAGGCTTGACCTTTCAAAGAATATGAAAGATATTTCGATAGAAAGGGATATAACCGATATGGTGACGAAGTTGTACCCTTACGGAAAAGATGACGCACATATCGGAAGTGTGAACAGCGGAAAGCAGTATATTATAAGTGAAAACGCCGATATTTACGGTGTTCGTGAGGGGTATCGTGATTATACCGATTATATTGAACCGAGTAAAATATTAAGACGTGCACAGTGGGAGTTTGACAGCGAAAATGAGGAAAGAATTGACGTGCCTTGTGTTAATATAACAGGCGGATATGCTGATATTTCAAAGCTGGCGGATTATGCGGACGAAAAATTAATATCGGTGATACGGTGACTGTAATCGACCGCGGAAACGAGATTAGAGAACGCGTCATAAGGCTTGAATATTATCCTTATCAAAGTGACGATACCGTTATATCTGTCGGCAGGGTAAAAAGGATTTGTTTTTCTATCTTGAACAAATAGGAACTCTTGCAAAACGTTACAAAAAGTATCGACAACAGGCGGTAAAGTCAAGGCGAAATCGGTAAGCGGTGTTATTTCACAGTCCGGAATGAAAATAGACGGTGAAAACGGTACGGTTTCGTTGTTATCGGACATTATTGAGGTGTCAACGGGCGGTGACGTAAAACGCAGATTGGCAATGTGAACGGTCAGTTTGTGTTTAATATTACGGACAACAACGGTAATTCGGCTGTGAATATTACGGACAAGGGCAATATGAATTTTAAGGGTGATTTTGAAACGGAAAAATTGATTGTGGGGATAATGTTATTACACAGGACAGTAACGGTGTGTTGTGTATTAACGGTAAAAGGATATTGGTGGAAGGAGAATAAGAATGAAATTAGATTTTAATTTTGACGGAAAAACTTTGCTGAAAAATGGTGGCAACAGGTGAAATCGAATTTTCAGACGGTGCAGGACGAATATAATGCGTTAGAGGATAATTTGAGTGAAGAAATAAATCAACGTGTGAATATAGGTAATGATTTGACTGAGAAAATAACAAAGGAAACGTCGGACAGAAAGAAAGCGGACAATTCGCTTGAAATCAAAATTTCAAACGAGGTAAATTCGCGTCAAGAGGCGGATGATGAATTGAGCGGTCGTATCGAATATGAAAAATGGAGCGACAGGCAGATAATGAAGAAAACAAGTCAAGATTTTTGAAAAAGCAGACAAAACCGAGTTGTACGGAAGAGAAAAGAATATTACGCATAAGATAACACAGTCTGAAAAGTCTGATTTTATTATAAACATAAATGCAGGAAACGGAAACGGTACAGTAACGATAAACAGCTTACCCGTGCAGACTAAAATTTTTAGGGACGGACGTGCATATATACAAACAGCACCGATTTCTGCCTCGTTTTCGGCGGAAAAAGGTGAAGAAGGAGAAAAGTGGATTAATTTGTTATATGACTGCGATAACGGTACTTTGGGCTTGGAGGTTACGGAACAGCCTGAATCGGGTAATGTTGCAAAGATGAATGTAACATATATGAAAGCGGAAGTTGCCGAAATATATGCTGGTATAATCAAATTTGATGGATTGAACACGCTTGACGCTCAAAACGAATAACAGAGATTCGTTTGTTGGGGCAATAAATGAACTTGTAAGCGGAAAAGTCGGCACGAATGATATTGTAAATGGTAAAGATGCAAGTTATCGTGTGACATTGCTGAAGTGGGTGGCCGGAGGTTTAGAAAAAAGCAATTCAGTTAATTATCCGGGACTTGACTACATAATCAGCGATGTTTATGAAATGTATAATGCACTTTGCAGTTATGGTTTCCAAGAGCCGATCGAGGTTGTAAAACGGTGGCGGAGTTAAAAAATCAAGCTGAAAATAAATAAAACGGAGGAGTAATTTATGGATAAGATTTTAATTGACAATACGGTTATCGGAATTGTGGGCGGATATTTCGCCGCAATTTTCGGTCAATGGGACAGTATTTTGTGGGCACTGTTGGTGATAATGGTGCTTGACTGTTTGACAGGTGTTATTAAAGCAATTTATACAAAAACAATGTCAAGTGAGATTGGGTTTAAAGGATTACTCAAAAAGATTACTATATTAATTATAGTAGCACTTTCAAATGTTCTGCAACAGATTACAGGTGACAATGTTGCAATTCGGGAAATAGTTATTATGTTTTACGTAGCGAATGAGGGTATAAGTGTGTTGGAAAATGGCGGTGATTTACCCGCGAATGCCGAAATCAATAAAAGATATATTGCTCCAAATTCGTGACAGTAACAGTGCGGACAGTGAGTGAATATAATATATGGGGAGTGAGATATATGATAGTAGGAATAAATTGCGGACACACTGTCAGCGGTACAGTCGGCAGCGGTGCGGTCGGATTCCTTAACGAAAGCAACGAAACGCGCCGAGTCGGTTATAAAGTAATGGAGCATATCTCAGGGCAAAAGGTGTTACGGTGGTTGATTGCACTGATGATTATTCTTCTACGGTAAGCGGAAATTTGAAAAGATTGTTGATAAAGAAAGAAATGCACAGCCGCATTTGTTCGTTTCGATACACTTTAACAGCGGCGGCGGCAGAGGAACTGAGGTTTATACCTATAACGGAGAAGTTTTTAAACAAGCGGAGCTGGTATGTGAAAATATATGGCGGAGCTTGGGTTTATAAACAGAGGTATAAAAAACAGCTCAAATTTGTATGTCATTCGCAGAAGTAATGCGAGGTCGATGCTTATAGAAGTGTGCTTTGTCGACACCGAATCGGACGCGGATTTATATAATGAAGTCGGCACGCAGACAGAATTGCCGAGGCAATAAGTGACGCGATAGTCGGCGAAAAATGGAGGAGGAACTTACAATGTCGCAATATGAAGAATTAAAACAAATGATTTCGGAACAGACTGCAAGAGTTGATGTTTTGCAGAATGAGGTTTACAAAATCGAAAATCCTATGATTTATAATTATATCGATGATAATATGCCCGACTGGGCAAAAAGAGGCTGTTCGGTGGTGCGTGGATAACGGTATAATTGTCGGCACAGGCAGCGGATTGGGGCTTGGATGATACAAAACTTTGGACCTGCGTAGTGATGTATCGTTTGTCAAAACATTGAAATAATAATAAATAGCTGCCGATAAATTTGTCGGCAGCTAAAAACAAATCCTTTATAAAAATCACTAAAATATCTTGACATATCTATGTAAAATAAGGTATAATAGATATTGTTGTACAAACAGTGTATAACTGAGTCCATCAAGTCCGTTTTAGAATTGACTTGCCGGAGGGAGGGGAAACAATGTCTGAAGTAAGAGTAAAAGATAATGAATCATTAGATAGCGCACTTCGCAGATTCAAGCGTCAATGTGCTAAGTCAGGTGTCATGTCTGAAAATCAGAAAGCGTGAGCACTATGAAAAGCCAAGCGTAAAGCGTAAAAAGAAATCAGAAGCTGCAAGAAAAAGAAAGTTCTAATTTTAATTAGCAACATAAGGAGATGACGATAATGTCTTTAAAGGAAAAATTAGCAGAAGATCTAAAATCGTCAATGAAAACAAAGACACTGTACGCAAAAATACAGTACAACTTGTCCGTACTGCAATATTGCAGGTTGAAAAGGACAACAAAGTAACTCTTGATGACGAGGATATTTTGGAGGTAATTGCAAGGCAATTAAAGCAACGCAAGGACTCTCTTCCTGAATATGAAAAGAGTGGCAGAGGATTTAATCTCACCAGTTAAAACAGGAAATGGAATGCTTGATGGAATATCTTCCTAAACAGCTTACAGAGGACGAGCTACGTCCGATTGTAGAAGAAGGCGTTAAAGCAGTAGGAGCAACCTCATGAAAGACATGGGTAAGGTTATGGAATACGTTATGCCGAAAGTTAAGGGAAGAGCAGACGGAAACAGCAGTCAGCACGATTGCTAAAAGTTTGTTTAACTAAAATATTATTACAGAGAGCTTCGGCTCTCTCTTATATTCATTTTCGCTGGTGTAGCTCAGTTGGCAGAGCAACTGATTCGTAATCAGTAGGTCGGGGGTTCGACTCCCCATTAGCTCCAATCGGAACAGGTTATGCTTGTTTCGATTTTTTGTGTAAACAAATCAAAACACGACTGTATGGACGAAAGATTTTTTTAAAATAATTTTCAAGAACATTTGCGGCTTCAGTTTCGTCACCTTCAACTTTGGGATCACCTGCATGGGTTGTATCTTTTAAGTTTTCAAATTCTCTGGTTATATTCAATGCTAATGTTCGACGTAAAATTTTGTGCTTTTTGTACGAGTTTGCGGCACATCTGGCGTGAAGTCCGTGTTCACCTTGAATTGTATAAGAAAATTGTTTCATGGTAAAACCTCCTATCCTTCGGAAATATCAATATGATTATTTCCAGATACGTTATTTCTATACCCGGCGGTATAAAAATAAATGCACAACTTTGTACATTGGCTACATTATATCACAGTCGATTGATTTGTCAACAAAATGAATAATAATACCATTAAATAGATAAAAATCCGATTAATACGAAATGTTTTTATGAAAAGTGAAAGAAAAAATAACCATTAAATGTATTAACAGTTATATGCTTACAGGATACAATATAACAAAACATCAAAATGTATATTTTGAGGATATATCCTTAATATATTTTAAATATTTTTCGGCTTCAGACTGCGGAGAAAGGATTTTACACCTGTTCCGAGTCCTGCAAGCCAACCGTAAAACTGTTGAACTGATATTTACATTTAATTTGGCAACGAACGTATTTTCGGTATTTGAGTTTAAAATAATATCCTTGCCGAATCTATCCATAACAACACCGATAAGGTTGTTGTCAAATTCAATTTCGAGTGTGTTTTCGTCACCTGCAAACATACCGAATGTTCTTTTGAATAGTTTCCTATATCGAATTTGTTGGTCACCGCCGTCGGCGGCGGTTATTGTTATGTTAAGCATTTTGTCTACGCGGTAATGGCGTATTTCTTTGCTATCATCATCAAAACCAATCAGATAGTAATTTTCATCGTCCCATATCAAAATATACGGACTTTACGGTGTAATTTGCACCGTCCTTTTTCGGTTCAAGCTTTTTGGCAAGCGTACATGAACAATATTTGAAAGTGATTTAACATCTGAAGATATTGCGGAATGAAGTTTATCTATATTATAGAAGATACTCTCATTCATCGTCTTAATTCTGTTTGAAACAACGACTTGTCTTTGAAGCGTTTGAGCCTCATGACGGCTGGCGAGCTGTTCGATTTGTGAATTAACTGATTTGATTTCTTTTCTGTAATGAATTTTGAAGATTGAACTGCGTCAACCAATAACTTCAATTCTGCAATTTCAAAATCTCTTGACGCAAGATAATATCCTTTCGGCTCACTTCTTCTGCTCAAAATATCGCAACCGAATAATTTAAGCCGTTCAATGTCATCATAAATGCTCTTGCGTTCGGCACTTATACCTTTGCTTGGCAAGTGCCGAAATAATATCATTTGCGGACATTGCGTGATTTTCGTCTGTATTTTCCTTTAACATCTGCATTATGTACAGTAATTTCAGCTTTTGATTAAATGATTTCCCATTGCAATCACCCCAAAGTGTAATATAATTTAATGATACCATTAAGTTAATGAGTCTGTCGACAAAATGTCGATAGCTCCAAAACACATCTTGTGATGTAATTTTTTGAGTGTTTTTAGAGAAAATCATAAAGTTCCTCCAAAGTCGAAACTTTAGATTTTAAGCCATTTCTGCCGCACAGGTCGCCAAAATGATTATAAATTGAGGTTGCACTCAAACACCCAAAGTCGTAGACAAAACCATAACGGTTTTGTCTACAATCTGAAATGCCTCTCTTTGAGAAAGGCATTTTTGATAGTCCAAGTTGTTTTTGCAATCTTCAAGAACTTTTCGATGATAGTCTTTTCGGCTGTTTCAAAGCTTTCTGCGAATGTGCCGAGATACAACTTGATTTTCGGCTCTGTTCCCGACGGTCTTACGATAAAGTAAGTCTTTTCGTCTGAAAGGTTGTACTTCAATACGTTTGACTTAGGCAAACCTTTAAGAGGTGAAACATTGCCCTTTGTATCTTTAATTGTTTGTGACTGATAGTCGGTGTAAAGTACAACGTCCATACCTGCAACTTTTGTCGGCGGTGTTTGACGTAGGTCTGTAAGTAACTGTGACATCTTTTCCATACCGTCTTTACCCGGCATTACAAATGAAACTGTCTTTTCTGAATAATATCCGTACTTCTTGTATATATCCATAAGTTAGCTTCGTAAAGTGACTTACCCTTTGTTTTGTAGTAAGCAGCCATTTCTGCGATAAGCATTGTCGCAACAACGCCGTCTTTGTCGCGTGCGTGAGTACCTACA
>SCPO01000308.1_pt1 | contig 24889 bp, 41 predicted proteins | sample 6106821 | NCBI WGS metagenome assembly SCPO01 (sample SAMN10720448, study PRJNA508395) | human gut metagenome | isolation source: Participant 2 stool, 0 month | host: Homo sapiens | collected 2017 | reverse complement strand
ATGCACAAGTTCGAATAGAACCGCCATCAGTAGTGATTCATATATTTATTTCTCAGCGCCTGGTGTAATGGTCGTAGAGACTGAGAATGGCTATGAGAACGTAAAGAAGCAGTAAAAAAGAGAAATCGATGAAGTTACGAAAGAAGTTAATCGCGTTATCTGCGCTTACATTATCACTCATCATGGTTGTTCCGGTGTTTGCGGATAACCCGATCGGATGGCAGAAGAATGAAACAGGATGGTGGTACGGAACAAATGCCACAGGAACAACCTGGTATCACGATGGCTGGCAGTGGATTGATGGAAACAAGGATGCAATTCAGAGTGCTACTATTTCGCTCCGAACGGATACATCGTAACAAATGGGAAGACCCCGGATGGATATGATGTAAATGCCGATGGTCAGTGGACCATAAATGGTGTCGTACAGACCATAGGTGCTGCGGCAGCACAGGCTACAGGTACAGCAAATACCAATAGACCATCGTCAAAGGAGATCATTAATTATCTGTATCGGGGAAGAAGCGCAGAAGTAAGGAATAGACTGATCGGAGAATTCATTGACACTTCAAAACCGGAGTGGAACAATGGCGTCACCAACATTTACATGATAGATGCTGTTGGCGCTCCACGTTGGAGCCATACACATGGCGGATGGTATTATGTAGGCTACGACAATACGGACGTAGAGGCGGTTGCGCTGAATGATGAAGGCTATCTTCTTGCAGATACCGTGACACCGGATGGATATTATGTAAATAAGCGGGGTGTGCTCGAAATTGATGGCCGTGAAGTAACGCACTGTGAAGAATGCCTGTATACCGCAAGCAGCGTAAATGTGCCGGATCCAAATCATGTGGATCTAAGTAAATATAACGCTTGGGAAATCGGCATCGGCCATAGTTGGCGCATGAGTAGTTTCCCATACGGAAAACTGATTTATAATCATGTTACTGGAATGGATAGAGAACAGGGTGGCATCGGACTCCAACATTGTAAGCCATAATGATTTCGGCGTTTGCGCAGTAGGGATGCAGAAAATTCGTATAAGCACACGAAAAATAAATAGATTTTAAAGCAGACCATCAACAAGTTTGGGGATCCTTTAAAGCAGCGGGAGAAATCCTGCTGCTTTTTTTGTGCTGATAGAAAAAACACCAGATTTTCACGAGACAAAGGAAGATACGCATGAATTTCGCCAAAAACACGATTTACACAACATATAATAAATGGAAAATAAATTTACATATTTCACAGAAGAAACACTTAAGAAGCTTTATGGTTTGATGTAAAAGATTATCCCGACTTTTTTGATATATTTTCACAGAAAAACGGAGTATTCTGCCAGAATTCCGGATAATCATAAAGTCGGGATAAGTGGTGTGAGAGGACGGGAGCTAATCACTCCCTCCTACTCGATTATCAGCACATTCTTTGTTTCCAATTTTTACGAAAACCGCCGAACCACCCGCATCACCTGTTCCACCGTATCGCTCGATTCTTCCGGGCGGATGCCTACATCCAGTGAGCCATGTTTACGATATCTTCCCTGGAAGCGCCTTTTTGCGGACCATAAATAGATTGCGGCAGGATCGAAGCAGCGGGACTGTACAGAAAAATACATGATGGAAGCTCCTCTTTGCTGGTAGATCACATTGTCATCGGATGAACAGAAAGTGTGGTAGTTTCTATTTCCGTTGTTTAAACAATTGAAAAAACGTCCCAAAGCATGTATACTCCTTCTTGTAAGCGGCACAATACATATGAATGGCAAGAGAGGCTAAAGGTATGCTTGTCCATATGCAGAGAGCGGATGCTAGAAACATGGACATGTAGTATAAGCCGGAGAAAAAAGGAGAAATGAGCGTATGAGCAGAGAGGTAAATCCAAGAAAAGCGGCAGTCATCGGGTGCGGATTTGTGGGTTCAGCAACGGCATTTACACTGATGCAGAGCCGGTTATTTTCCGAGCTGGTTCTGTTAGATGTAAATATGGAAAAAGCGGACGGCGAGGCGAAGGATATCGCGCACGGGATTCCGTTTGCAGGGCAGATGAAGATCTACGCGGGCACGTATGACGACGCGGCGGACGCGGCGATCATCATTATCACAGCGGGGCGAACCGAAGCCGGGGAGACGCGGCTTCGATCTGGTGCAGAAGAATACGGCAATTTATCAGAGTATCATCCCGGAGATTGTAAAACGCGATTTTGGCGGGATTCTGCTGATCGTATCGAATCCGGTGGATATTTTGACGTATGTGGCATTGAAACTGAGTGGGCTGCCGGAGAAACGGGTGCTTGGTTCGGGGACGGTGCTTGACACGGCACGGCTCAAATACGCGCTGGGCGAACACCTGGGCGTGGACAGCCGGAGTGTACATTCGTTTATCATCGGTGAGCACGGGGACAGCGAGATCGCGGCATGGAGCAGTACGAATGTATCGGGCATTCCGCTGAACGATTTCTGCGAGATGCGCGGGCATTTTAACCACGATGCGGCGATGGACGCGATCGCGGAGAAGGTCAAAACAGTGCTTACGAGATTATTTCGAAAAACAGGCGACGTATTACGGAATTGCGATGTCGGTAAAACGTATCTGCGAGTGTATCGTCCGCAATGAGCGCTCGATTCTGCCGGTGTCTGCGATGATGCACGGAGAGTACGGCATCGAAGATATCACGCTGAGTATGCCGGCGATCGTGGGAATCGGGGTGTGAGACGCATGTGCCGATTGCATTGAGTGAGGAAGAGGCGGAGAAGCTGGTGGAGTCTGCTAAGAAACTGAAAGAGGTAGCGAAAGGGCTGATAGAATGATGCCAGATGGGCTGCCGTACATTGGCACGGCAGCCCATCTGATTTTCTTTCTGGGTCAGTAAGGAGACAACGATCAGGGTAAGGAATGAACCCGGAACTGCAACCAGGATAGTTGCCAGACCGAACGGATGCCCCATAACTTCCCAGGCAATCGTAGCAAAGGTTCCGACAAACGTGGAAGCGATGCCTCTGCTTTTAGTGTTATTCGAAGTGATTGTGATTATTATACTGCAAAGCACAGGCCGCTGCCAGTGAATCGAATCGTGTAAAATGAATGTTTCAGTACATATAATAGGAAACGTCACATGAAATATGATAAGATAGTGAAAGCAATTTTTATAGAACGTCCCAATCGTTTTATTGCGCGGGTAAAGATTGATGGCTCGGAAGCGGTAGAATCGGTTCATGTAAAGAATACGGACGTTGTCGTGAATTACTGCTGCGGGGGGCGGAAGTGATTTTGGAAGATTGCATAGAAAAGAATCCAAATCGAAAGACTCGCTATGATTTGATTGCAGTTAAGAAGAATAAGATATGGGTTAACATTGATTCTCAGGCACCGAATAAAGTGGTAAAAGAATGGCTGATGACACAGGGGTATGATTGTATTAAACCAGAGTATACCTTTGGAAATAGCCGGATGGATTTCTATATGGAAAAAGGAAAGCAAAAATATCTAATGGAAGTCAAAGGCTGCACCCTTGAGATAGATGGAGTTGGATATTTTCCAGATGCCCCGACGGAAAGAGGAGTTAAGCATTTAAGGGAACTTGCAGCTGCGTGCGGACAAGGATATAAATGTTTGATAGCATTTGTGATTCAAATGGAAGGCATCAGTGAAGTCAGACCGAATACGGAAACGCATCCTGAATTTGGCGCTGCACTTCACGAGGCAAAGGCAGCAGGTGTTGAGGTGCTTTTCCTGAAATGTCATGTTGGGATGGATAGGTTGGAAATCATAGGAGAAGATGAGTCTTGAGGGCAAGGTTCTAAAGGAGAGAGAAATCTATGATACGTGAAATTGAGAATAGAAGAAGTATAAGAAAATATAAGCCAGATGAGATCGAAAGGAAGTTAATTGACGAGATCATATACAGTGCTTCCCTTGCTCCATCTGCCAAAAACAGACAGCCTTGGAAATTTATTGTATATCAGGGGGAAGAAAAAGATAAACTGGTTGATGTTATGCGTCATGGTATAAATTCAGAAAAAATGACCCATGAACTTATGCCAGAATGGGCATTTTGCTATACCGGATGCTGAGAATACTGTTAGAGTTATGGAAGAAGCACCATGCCTTATAGCAGTGCTTAATACAAATCAGAAAACTCCATTTGATAGTATTGAAGATGAAAAACGTATTGTGGAAATTTGTGATTCACTATCCATAGGTGCCGCGATTGAAAATATGATTCTGACAGCAACGGGATATGGATTGGGCACCTTATGGATTGCCAATACTTGTTTTGCATATAATGAACTTATAGACTTCATTGAAACAGACAGCCAGTTGACAGGAATTGTCGCTATTGGATTTGCAAATGAAACCCCAGCTAAAAGACCACGGAAACCAGTCGCAGACATTGTTGAGTACAGATAGGTAAATCGTAATGAGTTAATCGTGTTATAATCAGGTTGGATGGAGAATATTTGTTATGATTAGAAAGTTGCTGAACGGAGATATCGATAGAGTTGCTGACATATGGTTAAAGACAAATCTGAAAGCACATTATTTTTTATTTCCAATCAATACTGGAAAAGTAATTATGAATTAGTGAAAGAAATGATGTCACAATCCGAAGTCTATGTGTATGAAGATGATAAAATGATTCAAGGATTTGTAGGACTAAATGCTGAATATATCGAAGGTGTTTTTGTCTCCGATGAAATGCAGTCATGTGGCATAGGTAAACTTTTATTGGATTATATTAAGGATAAAAAAGACAGATTACAGTTAAATGTATACCAGAAGAATGCCAGAGCAATTTCTTTTTATCAACGAGAAGGATTTACTATTCAGAGTGAAAGCATGGACGAATTCACAAGAGAAAAGAATATGTGATGAATTGGGAATCGTCTGGAATTTGAATCCCCATGGCAGGAGGGATGAACCGCCTGTTTGTTTACAAGATGGAAGATGATTCCCATCGGATGTAGTATTTTGCAGCAAGAATGCCGATGAGATTCTTTACCAGAATAAAAATATCTGAAGGGAGGCTTTTGGTATGAAAAATAGAAAATACAGTCTTGTTTTTATAATGCTTTTGTGTATGATAATGGCAGTTTCAGCATTTCCGATGACAGTCAATGCCGATATGGGACCAAAGGCCTCTGTTCGGATTCAGTTTGAGCATATGGGGGATGAACTCTGTTATGGAACTTTGCTGTCGAAGGAGAAATCTACTGGTCCGGCAAGTGCCTGGGATGGAAGAACGGAGAGTGCCCAGAAAGAGTACATGGATCCTGGTATCTGGGAGATCTTTGTGAATTACAAGGATCCGGATGGATACTATTTTCTGCAGCGGAGCTGGAAGGTAAGTGAAAGCAAAGAGCTTGCATGGACCTATTATCCGCCGGATGATTTTAAAATTCTTCTGTATTATCCGGAAACGGAAACCTTTGTATCCAGTGGAATTTATGCTCGTTATGCATTTGATACATATTATACAGTGGATATGGATGGTGTGGATATCGGTTCGGTGGAATACAATGATGATTTGAGTACCAATGAGCGGATTGAGGCCTACCGTTCGTATAATTACCGGCAGGAGATGCTGGCTCTTGGGGCAAGGATCGTCCTTACTATTTTAATCGAAATGCTGGTGGCGCTGCTGTTTGGTTTCAGACAGAAAAAACAGCTGTTGATTCGGCTGTTGTCAACATTATTACGCAGATTATCTTAAATGTGCTGCTCAATGTGATTAATTATAATTCCGGCCCTCTTGCATTTACATTTTTCTATGTACTTTTTGAGCTGATTGTATTTGCTCTGGAGGCAGTGTTGTATTGCACAATTCTTAAGAGGATATCAGAAAAGAAAAAGGAGGATGCATATTATACCCTGTATTCCTTTGTGGCCAATCTGATCTCATTTGGTGCTGGATTATTCCTGGCGGCGAAACTGCCGGGCATGTTTTGATATAGAGATAAGTTAAGGTAACTTCTCAACGTGTTCAAATAGAAATGGCTCAGAAGAAAGTTCATCCAAAGTGATAACATCTTTTTGAGCATAGAGGAATGGATATATATGAAAAAACTTCTAACTTTTATGATTGTGTGGACTTGTTTGCTTACCCTGGCTGGCTGTGGCAAGAAGGACATGGATTATACGATGCAAAATGAGTCAAGTGTTGCAGAAAGTGTCCGGGAGACCGGTGAGGAGTCCGTATTGATTCAAAATGAGGATGGGGGAAGGGGAAAATGCGGCTCCTGAAACTAAGTATATCACCATTGACTTATCCGGGTTGGGGAGATTCATCCGAAGGGAGATGCAGTTTCACCGTTAACGTTAAAAATTGTGTCGGAAGAGGAAAATGGAATCGATTTTGCGAACGAATGGTATGAAAGCAAACAGTTATCCCTTCCTATGGTCGGAAAGGAATGGAATAATTTCTATGATGACGAATATCAGTATATCTGGTCCGGGGATGCGCTGTATATTTATGAAAATATTTCCGGAAATTGTCTGTATGTGCTGGAGTATCCAACGGATAAATGGTATATCAACGGCAATAATGCCTGCCTCCTGGATGATATCTTTTATGGCATCAGTGTGACAAATGGTTACGCACAGCCGGATAGCTGCTTTATGTTTGCCTATGATCTGGAAAATAACAAGCTTCTTTGGCGAAGTGGGGATCAGACCTGCAACACCATGAATTTTATTGTAAAAAAGGACGTTATTATCTGCGGGTATGGTTTTACCTCGGAAAAGGATTATCTTTAGACTGTGTGAAACTTTTTCTGTAAAAGTCCTATGAAAGGTTCTTCTATGATACAATAAATATCATTAGGAGGACCTATTATTATGGCAAGACAAAAGAAACCGGTTCACAGAGTACAAATGACAGAGGGAAAGAGGAACATCATCCGCCAGCTCCTCGAAGAATACGACATTGAAAATGCAGAAGATCTCCAGGATGCACTCAAAGATCTTCTGGGCGGCACTATTAAAGAGATGATGGAAGCCGAAATGGATAACCATCTCGGATATGAAAAATCAGAGCGCTCTGACAACAATGATTACCGCAATGGTTATAAACGCAAGCAGGTCAATAGCCGTTATGGCTCTATGGAAATTGAAGTGCCGCAGGATCGGAAATCAACCTTTGAACCGCAAGTAGTGAAAAAACGTCAAAAGGATATTTCTGATATTGATCAGAAGATTGTTACAATGTACGCGAAGGGTATGACAACACGTCAAATCTCTGAAATAATGGAAGATATTTATGGATTTGAGGCTTCTGAGGGCTTCATTTCAGACGTGACGGACAAAATCCTACCGCAGATTGAAGACTGGCAGAACCGCCCGTTAGATGAGGTCTATCCGGTTGTTTACATCGATGCCATCCACTATTCGGTACGAGACAATGGAGTTATTCGCAAACTGGCTGCCTATGTAATTCTTGGCATTAATACTGAGGGGAAGAAAGAGGTTCTTTCGATCACTATTGGAGAGAACGAAAGTGCGAAATTTTGGCTTTCTGTCTTAAATGAACTGAAGAACCGGGGCGTAAAGACATCCTGATTATCTGTGCGGATGGCCTTTCAGGGATTAAGGAGGCGATCGCAGCCGCTTTTCCTAAAACAGAATATCAGAGATGCATTGTTCATCAGGTACGGAATACTCTTAAATATGTTCCAGATAAGGATAGAAAAGCATTCGCAGCGGATTTAAAAACCATTTATCAGGCATCCGACGAACGAAAGGCATTAGCAGCCCTCGATACAGTCACAGAAAAATGGGCACCTAAATATCCGAACTCGATGAAACGCTGGAGGGATAATTGGGATGCTATTTCGCCGATTTTCAAGTTTTCAACGGCTGTTCGAAAGGTCATTTACACAACCAATGCCATTGAATCCTTAAATTCCACCTATCGGAGGCTAAATCGCCAAAGAAGCGTATTTCCGAGCGATACAGCATTGCTGAAAGCCTTGTATTTAGCGACATTTGAAGCAACGAAACGCTGGACCAGTACAATTCGAAATTGGGGGCAGGTTTATGGGGAGTTGAGTATTATGTATGAGAATAGGCTTCCGGAATAATCAAAAAAGAGGTATGTAAAGACGGGCGGATCCCCCCGCCCGCTCTTGACATATCCAGAAATCGCTGTTATATATAAAGCAATGGCTAAAAGCCTATTTTATAAGCCTTTAGCCATTCTAATCATAGAAGAATCTTATTTACAGAGATTTTTTCATACTCTCTCAGACTGTAGACAAACTTGGTGCTGGGTGTTATGCCCAGTACCATTTTTCTTTAAATTTTGATTTTATTCTTGTTCTTAGCTCAAAATATAAAAAAGTGGCTGTATTCCAGCCTCGTTTTTCCAGAATCTTTGCCAGTTTTTTCAGATTCATGCATGCAAAGGTAAGCCCGGCTTTCATCTCCATCCGTGCCTTTCCTACATATTGCGTATATCGAAATCCATGCTGTTCTTTCGCTGTACCGAATATCCTCTCTATGGTTTCTTTTCTTAACTGATAGATCTGTCTGTTTCCTATCGTGTGCCGAATGTCTTCTGCCACTTCCATATATTCTTCCCATACATGACGTGTGATCATTTTTACATGATCCTTACTTTCTGTGCATTTTGAAAGCTATTGGCATTCAGCACAATGTTCACCGCAACTTTTATACTCTTTATATCCACTTCTGTTTGTTGTACTGTATGTCAATATATGTGCTCCCGGACATATATAACAATCATAGTATTCATCATATGCGAATTCGTGTTTTCCGAAAAGCCTTCTTTGGTCTTGGGACGGGTATACGGAAAAGTGGTTGAATTCCATCTTCCAACAGCCGATGGGCGATTGCCGGAGTTTTATATCCTGCATCTGCAACTACCATCTGCGGATTCAGTTTAGATATCTTATCGTATAATGCCTTAAAAGTACGACTGTCATTCTCATTACCAGGATGTACTGTATATCCAAGGATCCAGCCATGTTTATCACAGGCAGTTTCTACAGCATATGCAAAACGTGTTTATGTTCACCCTTTCGAAACCATCCACTTTCCGGATCGCTGATGCTGCATTTTGTGTTTTCACATCTTCAGGAAGTTCTTCAGATATAGAATCCTTATCATTTCCGGTTCCACCGGATGCAGGTGGCTGGTTATCATCTTTTTCTTCAATGGCTTTTTCCATGTGCCAGACGATCTTTTCAATCTCTTTATTTAATTCCTCTTCATACCAGAGCCTGTTCGTGTGCAACCCGCTTACGCATTTTTACTGTTTGCACAGGCTTTACATGTGTTGCATCCACGAAGATCTGTTCTGTATTTACAAGCTTATATTTCATACAATCTTCCAGAATCTTTGAAAAGATCTGCTCAAAAGGTCTGTATCTTTAAAACGGCGTGTATAGTTTTTTCCAAATGTAGAAAAATGAGGTACTGGATCTAACATGTCTAGTCCGAGAAACCAGCGGTATGCAACGTTTACCTCAATCTCTTTCATGGTCTGACGCATGCTTTTTATCCCATAGAGATACTGAATGAATGGTATCTTTATCAGCATGACGGGATCCATACTGGGACGGCCGTTATTCGGACAGTATTTTTCTTCAACCAGATCATAAATAAAATTCCAATTGATTGCCCTATCAATTAATCGCAGCATATGGTTTTGAGGTACCATGTCATCCATGGAAAACATCATCATTTGTTCTCTTTTTTTATCTGCATTTTTCGTCATCATAAAAAACACCGCCCTTCTGATATTTATTATATCAGAAAAGCGGTTCCAACAATAGCAAAACCCTGCAAAAGCAGGGCTTTGTCTACAGTCTGAAACCCTGCAAAAGCAGGGCTTTGTCTACAGTCTGCAGCGCCGCTTATTTGCGGCGCTTGTAACACTCAGCCGGAAGGTCTTTCGACCATGGCATAAGTGGTTCTAACTCTTTTTCGTCTATACTTCCATCGGCACGAACAACCTGTGTCAGCTCTGTCAACAAATGTTTCATGTAATAGTAGACATTTAGGCCATTCGCCCGGGCAGTCTCCGTAACGCTGTAGATGATTGCGCTGGCATCGGCGCCTCGTACTGTATTGATGGTCATCCAGTTTTTACGGCCAATCGTGAAAGTTCTCAGCGCACGTTCGCTTGCCAGGTTATCAATTGGAACTTCTCCGTCTGACAGGAACACCTTCAGGTATTCTTCCTGATTCAGGCAATAGTTGATGCCTTTGGCTGTTTCACTCTTAGGAAGTACCGACCGGTCTGCCTGTATCTTCCGGAGCCAGGAAAAGAATTCTTCAACCAGAGGCTTGATGGAAGCCTGCCGCTCTTTTAAGCGTTCTTCTGGAGTCAGTTCCTTTAAAGCTCCTTCCAGGTCATAAATGGCACCAATTCGTACCAGTGCTTTATACGCAACAGACGCCTCGACCGCTTCTGGATTACTTTTTCCAATTGCCTTAATCGCATTTGTGAAGTGGCGCCTTGCGTGAGCCATGCAATTCGCATTCTTCACACCAGCAAGATCCCGCTCCAGCTTATGATACTGTTCCAGGCCATCAGTCACAAGAACACCGTCAAAGTCCTTATAATACGCTTTCGGATGATCGCTGTGTCGTGTCTTCTGGTATTCATACACAATGATTGGAGGCACAAGACTTAACTCTCCGGTGATGTGGACCCACATATAGCTTTTACTACCTGCAGGTCTGCCATCATGGATTACATCTACAGGTGTTTCATCACTCTGATTTACATGTGCTTCCAGCTGACGTTTTCTCATGAAATCACACACCGGTGATAAATAGCGTTCAGCTGTCCACACCGTCCAGTTCGACATCGTCTGTTTGGACAGATTCAGGCCGTTTGCCTGGAAGTCTCTGGAAATACGGTCAAGCGGATTGCTGTTTACATACTTGGCGTTGATGATTGCGGCTTCAAGAGAAGGAGTAGCAATGCTTCCCCTGAACATCGTTTCCGGATGATCACCACGAAGAAATTCATCCTGATGCGCACCATCTGTTCCAACATACACTTTTACGATGTGTTTTTCCGCAATCCATTTGGCCGGTTCGAAACGAAGCTGCCAGAAAATCTCATCCGGCATACTTTTCCAGTTTCCTTCACCGTACACTTCATTCAGGTTCTGTTCCGGTATATCATGAAGGATTACTTCCTGCGGAAAATCCTTCAGGTCTTCTTCACGCTGGCCTTTTTTCTTAGGCTTTCGCGGTACCTTTCTGGATGAATCAATGACCTCTTCCACAGTCGGTTCCTTGGCTGTTTCATCATAATTCGCTTCTGCCTCATTAAAAAAAGAAAGCTGGCCTGCGATATCATCCAGTTTTTCCGTATGGCGACCGAATCGCTGCTGATTTGCCAGCCGGATCTGCTCTACGAGGTTTTCATAGTTGTGCTCCAGCCGGTCAAGCCGGTCCTGCATCTGGTAGATGACATCGTCCTTGAGTTTTATGATCCATCTTATTCAGTTCATCTGGAGTAAATTTTTTGCACATGATATCCGCCTTTCTTACTAAGAGTAGTATAGCAGAAATCTATGACAAATGCGAATCAGCCTTCAGGCCGAGTTCGTCATTTTTTCCTGCCACGAAAGTCATCAGAATTCGTATGTCAGCCTTTGGAAATATAGGGTTTTCAAGGTGCACTTGCATCGTTCCTGCCTGATAGCAGACGAATGAATTGTTCTGATTCGGTCATCCATTGTAAACGACAGCAGTTCTTTTTCAGTACCAAAAAAGAAAATATATTTTCTCTGTTTTGTACAAATGTTTCAATAGATATTTTTCGGATCGACATCTTTGATTTTGGGATCCAGGGGATTTAAACCCATCATAAGATATTTGTACTGCTCTTCGGTAAGATCTGCGGCTTCCTGTATGTTTCTTGGCCAGGATAACCGTCCTGCTTCAAAGCGTTTATATAGAAGCAGGAATCCTGTTCCCATCCACAAGAGCCCTTTGCACCGATCGGAACGCTTCCCGCAAAACAAAAAGAGCGTTCCCTTCTCAAATGGATTTTGACCATACTTATCTCCTATAATCGTTGCCAGTCCATCAATACCTTTTCTCAGATCAACCGTGCCACAGGCAAGAACAACACGGCGAATACCTGCAGCATCTTCAAGCATGGGGCACCTCCTGAATAATCCGAGTCAGAAGAGCATCCGAGATTTCATTGGAAATATCAATCTGTAACGTTGCCGTCCGAATCGTTGCAACAGGTTTGTCGGAAACCATGTACGTATTTGTTTCCGCAGAAGTGTGGCATGGAATTTCAACAAAAGACAGTTCTGTTTTCTCGGTCACGGCAGGAACGGAAGAGTTTCCCTTCATTTCTTCATACGCCTGTTTTCGGAATCGTCTCTGCCAGTGATAGTAGCTTTGCTCGCAAATGCCATTTTCGTCCATCCAGCTTTTGGCTGACTGGCCTGCTGGTCTTTGCCCACAGGCCTGAATGATCTTTTTCCAGTACTCTGCACGGACTTCATGAGTACACTGATCCATAGTGTTTAGTCCTCCCTTGAAAAAATCTATTGTTTTTCTCAAGTATGCACTAAAAATGGATTTAGTGAAAGGCGAGTGGTTTGACCTTTACATTACATCGGCTGTTGTTCCACCTTAGCGAAGCATACGCACAGGAAGATGCAGATCGGAGGTACTTATGCAAGAGGAAGTAACGCAGAAAACAATTGCTCTTGTAATTAAGACCGCTAAACTGGATGCCAACGTCTTGAAGGCTGCTATGCGGATGTATCTGAACCACCGCAGGCAGAAGCACAGAAAACGCATGGTAAAACTTCTGTGAAAAAGCTGGTTGGTGAAGGCGTGGGAGTTTCGTCTATCGAAGTGACGGACGGCAATATCAAATCCTTTGAGTGGGTAGCTCGTAAATATAATGTTGATTTCGCCGTCAAGAAAGACAAGACAACGAACCCGCCGAAATATGTGGTATTTTTCAAGGGCAGGGATGCCGATGCGGTAGCACAGGCATTCAAGGAATTTGTTTATGGTAATGAGAAACGAAAGGGCAGAACTTCCGTAAGGGAGAAACTGAAACGCTTTAGGGATGCAGTATCACAGAATAAGAACAGAGAACGGAGCCGGGAAAAGAATAAGGACAGGGGGCAGACCTTTGAGTAACATCATTGAAGGCATAACCAAAGACCTGAAGGAAATCCCGAAAAATCTGAAAGCAAAAGCAGGAGTATGGATACCAAGAAGCTGGTGCTTTTGAATCTGCCCTATATCTTTGTTGGATATTTCTGTGATAAGGTTGCATGGATGTGGAGAGTATCAGAAGGTACAAATGCTTCTGATAAGATGATGGCAGTCATGAACCGTTTTGATAAGCTGTTTGCCAATCCTTTGCCCAGCTTCCACCCAAGAGATTTACTGATTGGTGTGGCAGGCGGCATAGCGCTCCGCCTTGTGGTGTATTACAAAGCCAAGAATGCCAAGAAGTTCCGGCAGGGTGTAGAATACGGTTCCGCAAGGTGGGGAAATGCCAAGGACATAGGGCCATATATGTACTCTGTGTTTGAAAATAATGTCCTTCTGACACAGACAGAACGGCTGATGATGTCGGGCAGACCGAAAGAGCCGAAGTATGCAAGAAATAAAAACATTCTTGTTATCGGTGGTTCTGGTTCTGGTAAGACTCGCTTTTTTGTGAAGCCGAACCTGATGCAGATGCACTCGTCTTATGTTGTCACTGATCCGAAAGGAACAGTACTGGTTGAGTGTGGAAAGATGCTAAAGAGGGGCAGGTACAAGATAAAAGTTTTGAATACCATAAACTTTGCTAAATCCATGCATTACAATCCTTTCGCCTACATTCGGAGCGAAAAGGACATTTTGAAACTTGTAAACACAATCATAGTCAACACAAAAGGAGAGGGGCAGCAATCCGGTGAGGACTTTTGGGTCAAGGCTGAAAAGCTCTATTATACGGCACTTATCGCTTATATCTGGTATGAAGCTCCGGAAGAGGAGCAGAATTTCGCAATGCTGATTGATATGATTGATGCCAGCGAAGCCAGGGAGGACGATGAGAATTTTAAAAATGCCGTGGACTTACTGTTTGAGGAGCTGGAAGCGGATAAACCCAATCATTTTGCAGTAAGACAGTACAAAAGTACAAACTTGCTGCCGGTGTTGTATGCTCTAAAAGACTTCTTAATCAAGCGGTTGGGAAGTCTCTTAGAACACACAACCTAAAACCGAAGAAAGGAGCGCAAGTTATGAGAAAAAATGAGAAAATCACAGCTCTGTACGAACGACTGAGCCGTGATGACTTTGGCAAAGATGATGACCAACAGCGTGAGAGCAATTCCATTTCCAATCAAAAAGCTATGTTGGAGGAGTTCGCCGCACGGCAGGGCTTTACAAACATTGTCCATTTCACGGACGATGGCATTAGCGGTACTTGCTTTGTTGAGGTAAGATAACGTAACCTTTTTTGCAGAGGGCGTTATCTTACCTCTTTTTGATGTATGTTAGATAGCATAACTCTTTACGTCGGCTCCTATCTGTCTGAAATAGGAGATACTTTCGGTAGGCTTGTCGCCCGTATCAACTCTGCCGACAAAGCTATAAAAGATTTCGATTTTGCGGGTGTTCGTTTCCTTATCCAGTTCGTGAATAAGAATACGGTCAATAAATTCATGGACGTTTTCGTAGGTCAGTTCGGTAATGGCGGTGTATCTGCGTACCAGTGCGACAAACCTTTTTACGTCCGCGCTGCGCTCGGTGGCGTTGTCGATTTCCTGTGACAGCTCCGCAATCCTCCGGGTCAGCGTCTTTTTTTCTTCATCATAGCCGGAAGTCAGAAAAGCAAACTGTTCATCAGAAAGTTTCCCTAAAGCGTTGTCCTCGTAGAGCTTGCGGAATAAGATGTTCAGCTCGCTAATGCGGCTCTGCGCCTTGTCAAGCTCTTTCCGCTGCTGTGTCAGCGTCTTTTGTACTGCCTTTGCGCTGCACTCGTTGGCTGTTTCGATAAACTCCTGTTCATGCTCTTTCACATAAGACGTTACTCGCTGCAAGTCTGCAAGGACAAGTTCTTTCAATACGCTTTTGCGGATATAATGCGTAGTGCAGAGCATATCATTTCTTGCCCGGTTGCGGTAGTTGCCGCAAGTGTAGGCGTGTTTCCGTTCAAGCGTCCCGGCTCCTGTACTGATACATTTTATAGCCGCAATCCCCGCAAAAGAGCAGCCCGGAAAACAGGTCAATTTCATCAACCTTTGTCGGGCGTTGCCGGGTGGCAATCCGCTTCTGTGCAAGTTCAAAGGTTTCTTCATCAATCAAAGGTTCGTGAGTGTTGGGGAAGAAATACCTTGCTTTTCCTTTTTTCGTCTTTTTCGACTTATAAGATACCTTGTAGGTTTTCCCGGTTATGGTATGCCCTAAATATTCTTTCCTTGTCAGAATGTCGTACAGCGTCTTATCCGGCCAGTTGTACCATGCGTTGAGCTGTGGGCGGGGTGGCGTTTGCTGTCCTTCGGTAGCGCAGTTCCCCGACGGTCAGTATTTCATTGTCCCGCAGCCAGTTCTGGATTTCACACATACGGTCGCCCCGTACATACATTGCAAAAATCTGTTTTACGACGTGCGCCGTTTCCGGGTCGGGTATCAGATGATTGCGGTTATCCGGGTCGATAAGGTAGCCGTAAGGAGCTTCGCCGTTGACGCGCTCGCCTTTCTGCGCCTTTGCCTGTTTGACAGCCCGGATTTTCTTTGAGGTGTCGCGGGCGTAAAACTCGTTGAACCAGTTCCGCAGAGGGGTAAACTCGTTATCTTCCCTTGCTGTGTCTACACCGTCGTTAATGGCAATGTAGCGCACTTCATATTCGGGAAAGACAATCTCTATCAGCTCCCCGGTTTTCAGATAATTACGTCCCAGACGGGAAAGGTCTTTTGTTATGACGGTCGCCACGTTCCCGGCTTCAACCTCATGCAGCATGGCTTGAAGCCCCTCACGCTCAAAGCTCACGCCGGAAAATCCGTCGTCTACGAAAAAAGCGCGTGTTGAAAAAGTGGTGTTCGTCAGCATACTTTTGTAAAATCAGTTTTTGGTTCTGTATGCTCTCGCTTTCCCCGGCTTGCATATCTTCCTGGCTCAATCTGCAATATAAAGCGGTAATCTTGTCTGTCTGTAACATTTTGTCCTCCTTTCCGACGACAGACAAGCATGGTATTTGTACTGTCTATATTATACCACATACCGCTGCCTGTGTCATGTATAAAATGTGAAGAAACGCCCTATTTCCGGGCGTTTGCGGGGTTCAGTTCCATGTCTTTGCGAATGAGTTTTTTTATCTTTTTATCCAGTGTGTCCGTTGCGCGTTCACTTGCGGACGAACATACAAGGTAAGTAACTTTTCCTATTTTATGCTCCGTTGTGGTAACGGGCGTTTGGTTTTGCGTCAAAGAAAATCCCCCTTTCTTTCGCAAACATATAATATAGTCTATGAATAGCAGCAAGTCCACTATTCAATAAAACAAAGGCTTTAATCGGACGGTTATTAGCATAACCTCATGGGAATTTCACCCCGGCATGGTTCTCATGCCGCCCTACCCATTGCCTGCGACGCTCTTAACGCTCGGACTGTGGCTGTAAGGAAGTATCATTGTATATTCTGCGTGTCGTCGCCCGCAAGCCGCTACACTTGCTTTCCGGCGCGGTGTTGGTCGCTCGGCTGTCCGGGCGGGGATAACCTCACCCGGATAGCGTCATGGCGCACCCGCCGTATGGCTCGGCGCAAAAGGAACGTATCCGATTTGCCCTATGCTGCGCCGCCGTTATCTTGCGCCGCTTTCTTTGTCAAGGTTCAGAATGGCTTTGCTGCCGCGTCAGCAGCGGAACGGAAAAGGGGGAGAGAGAAAGCGTCCCGCCGCCGCTGCGGTTTATTCCTCTGCCTTAAAGGTGAGGACAGCCATCATCAGTTTTGCTTGCAGCCGTTCCCGAATGTCGTGGTCTACGCCAAAATAGACGTTCCCGCGCTCGTCGTACAGCTTCCGCATGGAGAGGCGGGCTATGTAGCCGCTGAAATGCTGCAAGACAATCTTCATGGCGTCCGGGTCGCCCTTTGTCGCTGCCACAATGACAGGATAAGGAACAAGGGCATTTTCCGGGTAGCCGGGTTCGTTACCATTCGTCCCATTCATCAGCATTTTCCTCCAGATATTTTCTTAATTTCTCAAAAGAGCTTGTCCGCCTGTACTGTATCGTGCTTCTCGACGTGTTGAACAGCTCCGCAATCTCGGTATCGTTCATTCCCTCGAAGTAATACAGCAATATGGCTTTGCGCTTTTCTTCCGGCAAAGTACGGATTGCTTCAAGAAGCAGCTTTGGCGTGATTTTCTTCCCGGCTTTCTCAAAGACGGTTTCGGCGGCTTCACGTTTGAAATATTCATCAAACGTATGAAGCTGCCGCGCTTCGTCTAAGGTCATGTCGGAAAAGGTCACTTCCTTGCCTTATGCCTGTGCAGCTCCCTGTGAGCGTCACACGCTTCATGCAGCACCGTATTACAAAACTTCTGAAAAGCACACTGTTTGTAAAACTCCCTGCTATTAGGTTCCACATTCTCACCTCCTTTCTCGTTGGAAAGTTGGTGGTGCTTCCCCCTTTTGCGGGGCAATACGGCGTTTTTGAAAAACGCCGCAGACTGTAGACAAAGCCCTGCTTTTGCAGGGTTTCAGATCAGACAAAGCCCTGCTTTTGCAGGGTTTTGCTATTGTTAGAACCGCTTTTCTGATATAATAAATATCAGAAGGGCGGTGTTTTTATGATGACGAAAATGCAGATAAAAAGAGAACAAATGATGATGTTTTCCATGGATGACATGGTACCTCAAAACCATATGCTGCGATTAATTGATAGGGCAATCAATTGGAATTTTATTTATGATCTGGTTGAAGAAAAATACTGTCCGAATAACGGCCGTCCCAGTATGGATCCCGTCATGCTGATAAAGATACCATTCATTCAGTATCTCTATGGGATAAAAAGCATGCGTCAGACCATGAAAGAGATTGAGGTAAACGTTGCATACCGCTGGTTTCTCGGACTAGACATGTTAGATCCAGTACCTCATTTTTCTACATTTGGAAAGAATTATACCCGCCGTTTCAAAGATACAGACCTTTTTGAGCAGATCTTTTCAAAGATTTTGGAAGATTGTATGAAATATAAGCTTGTAAATACAGAACAGATCTTCGTGGATGCAACACATGTAAAAGCCTGTGCAAACAGTAAAAAAATGCGTAAGCGGGTTGCACACGAACAGGCTCTCTGGTATGAAGAGGAATTAAATAAAGAGATTGAAAAAGATCGTCTGGCACATGGAAAAAAGCCATTGAAGAAAAAAGATGATAACCAGCCACCTGCATCCGGTGGAACCGGAAATGATAAGGATTCTATATCTGAAGAACTTCCTGAAGATGTGAAAACACAAAAATGCAGCATCAGCGATCCGGAAAGTGGATGGTTTCGAAAGGGTGAACATAAACACGTTTTTGCATATGCTGTAGAAACTGCCTGTGATAAACATGGCTGGATCCTTGGATATACAGTACATCCTGGTAATGAGAATGACAGTCGTACTTTTAAGGCATTATACGATAAGATATCTAAACTGAATCCGCAGATGGTAGTTGCAGATGCAGGATATAAAACTCCGGCAATCGCCCATCAGCTGTTGGAAGATGGAATTCAACCACTTTTTCCGTATACCCGTCCCAAGACCAAAGAAGGCTTTTCGGAAAACACGAATTCGCATATGATGAATACTATGATTGTTATATATGTCCGGGAGCACATATATTGACATACAGTACAACAAACAGAAGTGGATATAAAGAGTATAAAAGTTGCGGTGAACATTGTGCTGAATGCCAATATCTTTCAAAATGCACAGAAAGTAAGGATCATGTAAAAATGATCACACGTCATGTATGGGAAGAATATATGGAAGTGGCAGAAGACATTCGGCACACGATAGGAAACAGACAGATCTATCAGTTAAGAAAAGAAACCAGAAGAGGAGGAAACCGGTAGAGCGAAAGAACAGCGGATGGAAACCGGGATCATACGCAATATGCAAAAGGCACGGATGGAGATGAAAGACCGGGCTTTGAAAGGAAATGACAGCCCTGGCATCTTATACCGGAACTGTTGAAAGTTCAGCTGGAACAGCAGCAAAACCAGCTGCTGTTGATACAGGACCTAAGACCGGCTAAACAGCCCAAAATACATTGAAAGAGGTACTGGGCATAACACCTACAAAGTCAGTGAAAGGAAGCTGGAGCTTTCCCTGGAGCCGGAAAGGCTTGGAAAGCTGACTATCCGGCTGGAGTATGAAAAAGGAAAAACAGAGGTCACTATTTTTTCAACCAGTGCAAAAACACTGGAGATATTAAGCAAAGAAGCAGGGCATCTGGCGCAGATCTTGGAAGAAAAAACAGGAACTCCTACTGTTATTTACACACCGGAACAGACTGAAAACAGGCAAAACATGGATCAGGATACCCGGTCATAGCAGAAACGGCAGGCAGGGCCAAAAAGAGCAGCGCCAGAAGCAGGATGACAGCTTTGCCCAACAGCTGAGGCTGGGACTGGCCTAGAAGGAGGATTAAAGTGATATGGCAGATCAAATAACAGTCAGCAGCACTGCAAACCCGTATCAGGCAGGTGTTTACAGTGCCGGATCCAACAGCAAGAACACGATGGATGTAAACAGCTTTATCAAGCTGTTAGCAGCACAGCTTGCCAAATCAGGATATGACAAGCCCTATGGATAACAGTGAAATGATGTCCCAGATGACCAATATGGCAATGGTTCAGTCACTTACTGCCATGACAAAGTCATTAAATACATCAGCTGCTGTTACAACACAGACGTATGCAGGCAGCCTGATCGGTCAGGAGGTAACTGTGGCAGTTACAGATCCTGATACCGGGACAGCAAATGGCGTGAAATACGGAAAGGTAGTTTCTGTTGATTTTACCAAGGGAGATCCGGTGGTACGTCTGGAAGGTGATGATACCAGCTATAAGATGTCCAGTGTCCTGGGAGTAGGAAAGCTTAGGACACACAGGATACCAGAGAAAGCAGGTGCAAAAAGATCCTGACAGGGGATCTGAAAAAACAGATAAGATCACAGGACAGTTAGCAAATGCAGATCTGAAAGACACAGGATCTGAAGATACAGAAACAGAAGAAATGTAAAAAGGAGCAAAAGAATATGTTAAGAGCAATGGATTCAGCAGTATCAGGTCTTAGGGCGCATCAGAACAAACTGGACGTCATCGGCAACAATATTGCAAACGTAAATACATTTGGTTTTAAGTCCCAGAGTTACAGCTTTAAAGAGGCAATGTACCAGACTTCCACCACCTCCACAAAGGGAAGCGAGAATGCCGGTGGTGTAAATGCAGCCCAGTATGGATATGGTTCCATGATGGGATCCATCAGTACGGATATGAGGTGCTTCTACACCAACTTATGTAGGTGGGCTTAATGCAAGTGTAGACGGGGAAGGCTTCTTTATTACATTTCCAAAGAGCACAGCAACGGTTGAAGCAGCGAATATGAAGAAAACGGACTTTGATTATACCAGAGTTGGCCAGTTCAATATCGACGGAAATGGATATCTTACGGATGCCAACGGAAATTTTGTTTATGGTTTCCGTCCGGATGCGGTAGATAATCCAACGAAATTTGGTGATGAGCTTGTACCTATCAAGGTTCCTTCCGATGTAACAGGCAATAGCTTTGATGATCATCCGTTGCAGCTGACAAATGTAAAGATCAACAGTCTGGGAGAGATTTCAGGTACAGTAAAGTCAACGGACGCGGCTAAGGATGGAAAAACCGTCAGCATCGGTAAGGTTGCTATTGCTACTTTCCAGAATCCGGAGGGCTTAAGCAAAAAGGGTCGTTTTTACTATGGAGCAACAGAAAGCGATAACAGTGGTAGGGCTTCCGCTACGATCCCAGGAGGAAGCACCTCTTCTTTAATGACCGGATATCTGGAGGCTTCCAATGTGGATCTTGCAAAAGAATTTTCTGATATGATCACAACCCAGAGAGGCTTTCAGGCCAATTCAAAGATCATCACAGTCAGTGATGAGATCCTGTCTGACCTGATCAACATGAAGCGGTAAGTAATATGATCTGTGTAGAACGACTTAACGGAGAAATTTTATATCTGAACTGGCTTCAGGTTGAATTGATCGAACAGATCCCGGAAACAAAGATCCGTATGATGAATGGAGATTACTATCTGGTAAAAGACAGTGTAGAAAGTATCAAAGATCAGGTGACCGGGTTCTTTCAAAGGTGTGTCAGCATAAAAAAAGAGATGCAGATTTAGGAGGAAAAGCAGGTGGATCCTACAACATTACTAGGTATAATCCTGGGTTTTGCTTTAATTGTAAACGGAATCAGTTTTGACCAAGATTGGTAACTTTATTGATATTCCCAAGTATGGTCATTGTGATCGGTGGTGCGCTGTCAGCAACATTGTCCAGCTATCCCTTAGGGATATTAAAAGGATATTCCAAAGCATTTTGCAGTACTCATAAGAGGAAACCGCTATAATGTCCCCAAATTGATCGAACAGCTTGTAGATCTGGGAACCATAGCAAGGCAGAGCGGCCTTCTGGCGTTGGAGGATAAAGCAGCGGAGATTAAAGATTCTTTCTTTAAGCAAAGTGTCCTGATGATCGTAGATGCAAACGATCCGGACAAGGTAAGGCTGGTTCTGGAAAGAGAGCTGGATAATATGATGGTCCGTCACGACCAGGCGGCAGGTCTTTATGAAAAAGCTGCATCTTATGCACCGTCCTTTGGCATGATAGGTACCCTGATCGGTTTGATCAACATGCTGAAGGGAATGAATATGGATGCAGGCGGTTCATCAAGTATCGGAAGCGACATGTCAGTAGCATTGATCACAACCTTTTATGGATGTATTCTTGCAAATGTTATTTTTAATCCGATCGCAAAGAAACTGAGGATCCGTCAGGATGAGGAAGAACTGTATTGTTCTACTATCATTGAAGGGATCATTGCCATACAGGCAGGAGAAAATCCAAAATACCTGAGAGAACATCTTCTTGCATCGATTAAACAGTCACAGCAGCAGAAGATCCTTGAAAAAGCAGAAACTGGAGATTCTCAGGGGAAGGAACAGGAAGATAAATGAGTAAGAAAAATCGCCCCACAGACAGCGGCGGCAACTGGATGGATACTTATGGAGACATGGTAACATTGCTGCTTACATTTTTTATCATGCTGTATTCCATGTCTAACCTGGATGCAGAGAAATGGACTATTTTTGTGAAAAGTATTCCAACCATACAGAACCAGGAATCAGAGCATATTACTATCAATTCCCAGATGTCAGATACACCAGATGCGGATAGCATAGGTCAGGAAGATCGGTCAGGAGAGCGCCCGGAAGATCTTCAGACAGAAGATGTAAATAAGCTGTATCTTACAATTGCTGAAAGCCTGAATGAGTTGGGGGTCAAGGATGCTACGATCATCAGAGGGAGATGATTATACTTATGTTTCTTTTGCAAATAATGTGTTTTTCGGTGCAAACAGCTCCGTGCTTACACGGGAAGGACAGTTAGTCCTCCATACATTTGCAAAAGCCTTAGCTCCTGCAGCAGGTGGGATTGAACAGGTTAATATCATGTCCCACACTGCGAAAGTAACAGATAATTCACAGATCAATCCACAGACTATACGAAAAGACCGTATCCTTTCGGCGATGAGATCTGCAGAAGTATGTATTTACCTGCAGAATCAGAATGTAATAAAGCCGGAAAAACTGGTGGATATAAGTTATGGTGAATATCGCCCTATAGCAGATAATTCCACAGAAGAGGGAAGGATAAAAAACCGCAGGATCGATTTTTTGCTTTTAGATAATGGGGCAAAAGAAAGAAATCTGGATGAATATTATAAAGAGTTTAAGAGCGGTGAATATACGAACACTACAGTGGTAACAGTAGGGCAGTCACAAAGCTCTTCCCAGGATGGTGGAACTGTACCGGCAGATACCAGTGCAGCAGATGAAGAAATAACGTCAGATACAGGAAATTCGGCGGGAACACAAAATACCAGTGAATAAGAGAGGTTAGGAAGAATGGCAGATGTTTTATCACAAAGCCAGATAGATGCACTTTTAAAATCCATGAGTGCAGATGCACCAGCACAGGAAACGAAAAACCGAATCTGTACAGCCTCTGTCGCCGGAAGAAAAGAAACTATATTAAATACGACTTTTTCAGCCCGAGGAAATTTACAAAAGAAAAAATGAAGATCCTCAGGAGCGTATTTGAAAATTATGCGCGCATTCTTACTTCCCAGATCAACGGTATATTCCGTGTGATGACGGATATAACGGTGCTGGATGTACAGGAAAGACGGTATTACGAATATGTAAGTGCTCTTCATGAAAATGACTGACAAATGATAGATGCATCAATAGCAGGAGAAGAAAAAATGAGTGTTCCCCTGATGCTGTTTGTAACTCCGGGTATGGTGATTACACTGATCAACCATATGCTGGGGGGCGAAGACGTTGTAGCTGTAGAGGACGATTACCGGTATTCTGATGTGGAACGGGCTTTGTATAAACGGATTTAGAATACATGACAGGTGCTTTGAAGGATGGATTTTCAAATTATGTAAGTATTGATTTTTCTGTAGAACATGGTAGAAGAAAATCCCACAATGGTTCAGGATGTAGGTCTGGATGAAACAGTAGCCATTATCATTTTAAATGTGGACATATCTGGACAGGCACAGGAAAAATTAAAGATCTGCCTTCCGGGCAATCTTCTTACGGTGATCTTTCACAGTATTGATAACCGTAAACACCTGGCAAGAGGTAAACGTAATAAAAGATGATCATGGATAACAGCTATTTATGGTTCACGTGCAGCAAATGGTGTTATTTTGATTACTACTAAGAAAGGTGCAGAAGGCAAAGCTAAAGTATCTTTGAACGCTACATGGGGTATCCAAAAACCTTCACACATGATGGATTTGCTGTCAGCAGAAGAGTTTGTCTCAGCTATTCTTGAAATGAGAGACAATAAGAAAGCTATTGATGGAGGTAATCCAACTACAAAATATGATGGTTTAAATCCAGCCGACTTTGGAGTAGGAACAAATTGGGGGGATCACATCTACAGTTCTGCACCAACTCTGAACATCAATGCAAATATTAGCGGTGGTACGGATAAACTTCATTATTATTTGTCTGCTGAATATTTAAATCAAGAAGGTATTGCATTGAACACAGGCTACCAGAAAGCAGGCTTCCGTTCAAACATTGAAGCGCAAGTAAGTAAAATGTTCAAGATTGGCAATAACGCCAACATGACATATCGCTATACAGAAGGTAGTGGTGGAACTCGTTTTTCTGATGTTATCTTTAATGCTCCAATTATTCCAGCCTATGACGAAGACGGTTCTTATGGGGAGCCTGACACCCAACTGACTGGTTCAAAGAATGCCATAGCTGAAGTAGGGTGGAATACTCCGAATAACCACAATTATCGTTTGATGGACAACTTATTTATGGAATTCCAAATTACTGATTGGTTGAAATTCCGTTTTAATGGTGGTATCGATATTGTTTACAATGAATATAAATCATTCTTGCCTAAGTTCAATGATGGCGGTCAAACAAATACACGTAATAGCTATACTGAAACACGTTCCAAAAATTTTATGTGGATGACAGACTATTTGCTTTACTTTGATAAGACATTTGGCAAACATGCTATTCATGCTATGGGAGGTTTCTCTCAACAACTATTCACAAAAGATGATTTGAGTGGAA
>SCPO01000324.1_pt1 | contig 24916 bp, 42 predicted proteins | sample 6106821 | NCBI WGS metagenome assembly SCPO01 (sample SAMN10720448, study PRJNA508395) | human gut metagenome | isolation source: Participant 2 stool, 0 month | host: Homo sapiens | collected 2017 | reverse complement strand
GAAATATTCGGAAAAAGCGGGAATCACCCTCAAGGAACTGGCCGAAAGACTGGTTTGTCCATCGGGTATATCTCCCAAATCGAGCGCAATCTCACCGACCCGTCCCTGTCCACCCTGCGCAAACTCAGCGCCGCTCTGGACATCCCCACCTATCTTATCTGTTTATGTGAGAGCAGCACTGGCCTGACAACCCGTCAGGCGGATATGATGATCCTCTCCAGCCCAATTCCAATATACGGTATCATCTGCTTACGCCCATGCCCAACGGAGATTTTGTACCTCAGTCGTTGGTCATACGCTTTGAGCTGGAACCCCTGCAAGGATGGCGACCTGCCGGTGATCCATCCCAGTGAGGAAATCCTGCTGCTGGAACAGGGGCAGCTGGATGTACTGGTGGAGTCGAGACTACGCCTGAACGCCGGAGACACCACGGTGGTGCAGTCCAACCTGCCCCACATCGTTTCCAACCCCGGGGATACCACAGCGGTGGGGCTGGCTGTGTTCACCCCTGCCATTTGGTTTCCCAACAATCGGCGCAGTTTTAACCGCGGTGGCGAAACCTGAATCTTCGCACCGGCTTGGCGCAGCAGCGCGTTTTCCGGGAAGGTTTTTCACAGACAAATGGGCACGGACGAGCAATGCTCGCCCCTACAAGAGTTTTTTTGCAGCCTGAAAAAAAAAATTGCAAGCCGGCGATCTGCTGGCTTGCAATTTTTTTCCCCGCAGCGGGTCTTTTTCACCGTTTCCTGCCTTTTACTGCCCGGCCAGCGCGATCTGCTCGCGGGTGATGGGCAGCTCATAAACCGCCTTGTGGGTGGCGTGGTAGATCGCATCAGCCACGGCGGGCAGCGGGGTGTTGATGACCACCTCGCCGATGCTCTTGGCACCGAAGGGGCCGGTACCCTCGTAGCTGCTCTCAAATACGACATGGATATGCCCGATGTCGTTGCGCGCCGGGATCTTGTACTGCATCAGCGAGTTTTCCTGCGGCATGCCGCGGTCATCGTAGGTGACATTCTCGGTCAGCGCCATACCGATGCCCTGCAGGATGCCGCCCTCGGCCTGCACCCGCGCAAGGTTCGGGTTGACCGGTGTGCCGCAGTCAACGGCCGCCTCATAGCGGATGACCTGCGCCTCGCCGGTCTCCAGATCGACCTCGACCTCGGCCGCGCCCACCATGAACGGCGGGGCGAGATCTCCGAGCTGTGGGTCACAACTGCCTCCAGCGCCGTATTGCTGCCGCACTGGGAGGCTGCGGCGATCTGCGCCAGCGTGGCGCGCTGCGTGCCGTCCTCGCTCGTCACGGCATCGCCCGCAAAGACGACCGCACGCTCATCAAGGCCCAGCAGCCCCGCGCCGACCTGACAGATCTTCTGCTTGAGCTGCTCGGCGCACTGCTCAACCGCCTTGCCGGTGACATAGGTCGTGCTGGATGCGTAGGAGCCGGAATCGTAGGGCGAGGAATCGGTGTCCGCGCCGAGGACCGTCACATTGTCCAGCGGGCAGTCCAGCACCTCGGCGGCGATCTGCGCCAGTGTAGTGTCACAGCCGGTGCCCATGTCGGCCGCACCGATCGAGAGGGTATAGAACCCGTCATCGTTGATCTTCAGGCTGGCGCTGCCCACATCCACCTCGTAATGCCGGAGCCCTGCATCGCCATACCCATGCCCACGGCGCGCACCTTGCCGTTACCCATGTCGCGCACGGGGTATTTTTCGTCCCAGCCGATGTTGTCATGCACGGCCTGCAGGCAGCGGTCCAGCGCGCAGCTGGTGTTGACCGCCCCGTAGTAGGCGGGCATCACATCGCCCTCTTGGACGATGTTGCGCTGGCGGATCACAAACGGGTCGATGCCCAGCTTGTCGGCCAGCTCATTGACGGCGGACTCCACCGCAAACAGGCCCTGCGTTGCGCCGTAACCGCGGTAAGCACCGGCAGACATGTGGTTCGTATACACCACATCACTGATAAAGCGGAAGGCTTCTGCCTTGCCGTACAGCGGGATGGACTTGTGACCGGAAAGGCCCACGGTCGTAGGGCCATGCTCACCGTAAGCACCCGTATTGGACAATGTGTAAAGGTCGATGCCCCTGACGATGCCGTCCTTTGTCGCACCAAGGCGGACATGCAGCTCCATCTCATGGCGCGGGGTGGAGGCGATCTGGCTCTCGTATCGGCTGAAGATGATCTTGCTGGGCTTTTGGTTTTCCATGTCACAAAGGCGGGGTAGACCTCGCAGACCGAGGTCTGCTTGGCGAAGCCGCCGCCGATGCGGGGCTTGGCCACCCGGATCATCGACTTGGGAATGTGCAGTGCATTGGACAGAATGCGGCGCGCATGGTAAACGATCTGGGTCGAGCTCAGCACATTCAGCCGTCCGTAGGCATCTATGCTGCAGTAGGTGCGGAAGGTCTCCATCATGGCCTGCTGGCAGGCGCGGGTGTGGTATGTATGGTCGATGACCACATCGCACCCCGCCAGCACCGCCTCAATATCGCCCGCCCGCTCTCATCGTGGGCGCAGAGGTTGCGCTTGTTGTCGGCCCCGACCGGTGCCAGCGACTCCCAGTTTTCCTCCGGGTGGACAAGGACGGGGTTGTCCAGCGCCGTGTGATAGTCCAGCACGGCGGGCAGGACCTCATACCGGACCTTGATGAGCTTCATCGCCTTATCGACGCATTTTTCATCCTTGCCGGCCAAAATTGCGACAACATCCCCCCAAAGCGGACATGGCGGTCGATGACCAACCGGTCGTGGGGGCTTGGTTCCGGATAGGTCTGGCCAGCCTGGGTATAGCGGCGGCCCTGCTGGTCCACATCCTTCCATGTGTAATCGCCTCGATGCCCGGCACCAGCAGGGCACGGCTCGTGTCGATCTCCTGCACGATAGCGTTGGCATGGGGAGCGCAGCAGCTTTACGATCAGGCAGTCCTGCGGGATGACATCATCCATGTAGACGGGCTGGCCGGTCACAAGCTGCATAGCGTCCTTTTTGCGCATGGACTGGTTCACGGTTTTCATTGGGCAGCCTCCTTCCCTTTTCCACGCTAAAAGTTCAAAATGCCGCGCAGCTGGCCCTCATAGCCAGAGCAGCGGCAGGGTTGCCGGCCAGATACTCCTTGATCTCGTCCTCGCCGGGGTCGGGGTTTTCCCGGAAAAGCGCCAGCGCGTTCATGATAAAGCCCGGGTTGCAGAAGCCGCACTGCTCCGCACCCTGATCCGCGATAAAGCCGAACTCGGCAGCCTCCTCCTGCAGCCCCTCCAGCGTGGTGACGCTGCGGCCGTTGACCCGCGCCGCCAGCACCGAGCAGGACAGCACCGGCTTTTCATCGAGAAAGACCGTGCACAGACCGCAGTTGGAGGTCTCACAGCCGCGCTTGACGCTCTTGCAGCCGAGGCTGCGCACAAGGTCCAGCAGCACGGTGTCAGCCGCGATTTCGGCGGTGACTTTTTTATGATTTAAGGTAAATGTGATCTGCATGGTATACCTCCGTCAATTTTCCAGCGCGGCCACGGCACGCCGGACCAGCACACCGGTCAGGTGGGTGCGGTACTCGGCACTGCCGCGCAGGTTGCTGCCGGTCTTGACGGCTGCCTGCACGGTAGCGGGCAGCAGCGCCGGGTCGCAGTCCGGCGTGACAAGCACGGCCTTCATCGGGCGCGCGCCGATGGCAAAGCGGTACTGCCCCTGCCGCCGTGCGGGCGGCCGCACAGGTCAGGATCGGAAATCGGTCTGGGTCGCGCGCACCGACTGGTACTGCACCTTCAGCCCCGGCGTCTTGCGCAGGCAGATGTGGGTCAGAATATCGCGGTCATAGGGCATCGCGGCAAACTGCGCCAGCGGCATCCGGCCCGCCCTGTACAGCTCGACCTCGCAGTCCAGCGCTAAAAACAGCGTCAGCACATCGGAAAAGCCGAACCGGCCATAGATGCTGCCGCCCACCGTGGCGCAGTTGCGGAACTGCACGCCGACAATGTGGCGCACAGCCTCCCGCACAGCCCCGCGGTATAGGCATTCAGAGCGGCGTTCGTTTCCAGATCGCGGCGTTGCCATAGCGCCGATGATGATCTCGGTGTCAGTCTCCTCGATCGTATCCAGCCCCAAGGCCGACAGGTCGATGGCCGTGCCGACATTGATCTTTTCCATCTTGAGCCAGGCATACCGCCCAGCACGCGGTTGGGCTTTTTGGTTCAGCTGCCATGCCTCCTCCAGCGTGGCGGGGCGGGCATATTCGCGTATCGTCATCATGAGTCAATCTCCGTTTTTTCTGTTTTGGGCGAAAAAATCACACTTTTCGTGGATAGGTACTTTTATTCTACCATAAAATCTGGTATAATACCGTTGTTGTTTAAAAATACAACGATATTTTTTATTGTATGAGGGAAGAAGATCCATGAAAATGACCAAAATGACTGCCCTGCTGCTGGCCGCCGCCATGGCTCTGACCGCCTGCGGCAGCGCCGCCGTAAGCAGCGGGCCGCCGCCTCCGCCACCGCTGCACGAGGTCACCGCCAGCCCCGAGGAGGCTGCCGCTGCACCCGCCGCCGCCGAGACCGCCGTCACCTACCCGCTGACCGTCACCGACCAGCTGGGCCGCGAGGTCACCATCGAGACCGAGCCCAAGACGACTGGCCAGCGGCTACTACATCTCCACCAGCCTGCTCATCGCCCTCGGCGTGCAGGACGAGCTGGTCGGCGTCGAGGCCAAGGCCGACAAGCGCACGATCTACAGCCTCTCCGCACCCGAACTGCAGAGCCTGCCCAGCATCGGCACCGCCAAGGAGTTTGACCTTGAGGGGCTGCGCCGCGCTGACCCCGACCTTGTCATCGTGCCCGCCAAGCTGAAGGATTCCATCCCCAGATGGAGGAACTGGGCCTGACCGTGCTGGCCGTCAAGCCGGAGGATCAGGACAAGCTGTACGGCGGCATCGACCTGCTGGCTCAGGCCACCAACACCGTTGCCCGCGGTGAGGAGCTGAAGTCCGCAATCGAGGACAACCTGCTCAGCCTGCATGAGGCCATCGGCGATGCCGAGGCCCCCACCGTCTACATGGCCGGCAACAGCTCTGGCTGCAGACCATCCCGCCAAATCCTATGAGCGGTGCTTGGACTGGGATCTCCGACTTCTACATCATTCTGGCGTCCGATGCCGACTATGATGTCGATTCCGTCCTGAACGATGCCGCGCTGGCCGACTGCACCGCCGTCAGGGGGCCATGTCTACCAGCTGCCCCACGCCATCGAGGCTGTGGACTCCCCGTGCCCGGCAGCTTCCTGGGCAGCGTCTATCTGGGCAGCGTGCTGCACCCCGAGCAGGTGAGCGAGCAGTTCTACCATGACTGCGCCGATGCATTCACGACCTACTACGGCTTCACCCCTGCCTCCTATGAATAACCGCAAGCGCACGGCGCTGTGCCTTCTGGGCGCAGCGCTCTGCGTTTATGACTTTTGGTGCCCTTGCGCTGGGCCGCTACCCCATAACACCGGCGGCGCTGCTGGCGGCGATGCCATGGCGGTGCGCACCTTCACCGTGCTGGCTGCCCCGCGCCGTTATGGCGCTGATCGGCGGCTTTGGGCTGGGGGCGGCCGGCTTTGTCTACCAGACCGTATTCCGCAACCCGCTGGCAAGCCCGACATCATCGGCGTCTCCTCGGGGGCCAGTGTCGGCGCGGCGTTCGCCATCCTGTTCGTTTCGTCAGGGGCGCTGTCCACCACGGTCTGCGCCTTTGCGGGCGGGCTGGCGGCGGTGTTCCTCGCTGGGGCTGGCCGCTGCCGCGCCGGGGCGCAGCAAAATGTCACTGGTGCTGGCGGGCATCGCCGTCCACGCTGGCCCAGACGCTGCTGATGCTGCTCAAGCTGACCGCCGACCCGAAGGGCTGGCCAGCATCGAGTATTGGATCATGGGCAGTCTGGCCGCCGTGACCCGCAGCCGGGTGTGGTTCCCGGTGCCGGTCGTGCTGGTCTGCTGCGCAGCGATCTTTGCGCTGCACCGGCAGGCGCTGCTGCTCTCGATCGAGGAGGGCGGGCCCGGCTGCTCGGCGTGCGGGTGGGCGCGATGCGCCTGCTGCTGCTGACGCTTGCCACCATGACGGTTGCCGCCGTTGTCAGCGTGACAGGGGCTTATCAGCTTTGTCGGGCTGCTGGCCCCACAGCGCCCGGTTGCGGGGGCGGGCGCTCAGCCTGCCTGCCTGCTGGAGCGGGCTGCTGGGCCGCGCCCTGCTGCTGGCCGCCGACACGCTGGCCAACGGCACTCCACCGAGCTGCCGGTCAGCATCTTTTCCTCGCTGCTGGGCGTGCCGTTTCTGCTTTATCTGATCCTGCGGCCGGGGAGGGATGCGTCATGATGCCACAAACCACGCCCCCGCCCGTGGGGTTTTGCGTGCAGGACCTCACCGTACGGTACGGCACAGCGGCCGTGCTGCAAGGGTCAGCTTTTCTGTCCCGGTGTCCGGGCAGCTGATCGGGCTGCTGGGGGGTGAACGGCAGCGGCGACCACGCTGCTCAAGGCGGCCGCCGGGCTGCTGCCCCACGGCAGTGCCTTCTGGACGGCGTCCCGCTGGAGAGTCTGTCCACCCGCAGGCTTGCGCAGACCGTCAGCTATATCCCGCAGCAGAGCGGCATCTCGGTCTCGCTCTCGGCGCGGGAGGTCGTGCTTATGGGCTTCAACCCGCGGCTGGGGTCCTGCAAAGCCCACCGCCGCCATGCGCGCCGCTGCGGACGAGGCCCTGCGCACCGTAGGTCTGGCCGACAAGGCCGGGCAGGACTACCTGACGCTGAGCGGCGGCGAGAAGCAGCTGTATTCTGGCGCGCACGATTGCCGAGGACGCGCCGCTGCTTTTGCTGGACGAGCCGGACAGTGCGCTTGACCTTGCGAACCGCAGCCGGATGACCGCGCTGCTGGCGCAGCTGGTCCACACCGGCGGCAAGACCGCGCTGGTCTGCCTGCACGACCCCGCGCTGGCGCTGGACAGCTGTGATATACTGGTGGTATTGCAGGGCGGCGGGTCGCGGCGGTGCTGCACCCAGAACCGACCCGCCTGCCGTGCTGCAGGCAGCCCTTGCCGCCGTGTACGGCCCGCTGGAGCTGCTGCCCGTTACCGACTGCCGGGGCCGACGCCGTCTGGCCCTGCTGCCGCTGTGAGGTGATACCATGAAACCTGCTTTGCGCGTGATGCTCTGCGATGACGCAGGCGAGCGCTTTTTTGGCGAGGGGCCCTGCCGCCTGCTCCATCTGATCGAGGAGACCGGCTCGCTGCGCAGCGCAGCGGCACAGATGGGGCTTTCCTCAAGGCGCTGCGGCTTTGTACGCACGCCGAAAGAACTGGGCTTTGCCCTGACCTGCAAGACCATCGGCGGGCGGGGCGGCGGCGGCAGCACCCTGACCGCCGAGGCCCGCCAATTTTAGAAAGGTATGAGGCCTACCGTGATGCCTGTGTACAGACCAGCCGCGAGTTCTATTCTGCGTTCTTTCCGGGCCAGCGGTAAGCGCCACTTGCTGCTGACCGGCGGGCGTGGCAGCGGCAAAGACAACGCTGCTGCGCGCATTATGCCATCCCTCTGCCCCGATGCCCCGATGCTTCTCACCGCTGCCGTCCGGGCAGATGGGTCGAGATGCGCGATACAGCCGCCGGGGCAGCGGCGGTCATCGGCCGGTTTGATGCCGCCCTGCCCCCGGTGAAAACCGGATGCGCCCGTGCCGGCCGGCTTTGCCGCCGTGGGGCTGCCCGCCCTGCAGCGGATGGCGGCGGCCGGCGGATGGGCCGTGCTGGACGAGCTTGGCTATCTGGAGAGCAGCTGCGCGGATTTTCAACAAAGCGTGCTGGATCTGTTGAAGGTCTGCCGCGTTCTCGCGGTCGTCCGCAAGCAGGACACCCCGTTCCTGCGCGCGCTCTGCGCCGACCCGGACGCCTTTGTGTACGATCTGGACTGCCCTGTGCCGCCGCTGGGCTGCATCGTCATGGCCTCGGGGCTGGGGCGGCGGTTCGGCGGCAACAAGCTGATGGCCGAGCTGAACGGCCGGCCGCTGGCGTCCATGCGCTGGCGCTGGCCGCCGCGCCGGTGTTTGCCGGGCGCATTGCCGTGACCCGCTCGGCCGAGGTCGAGGCCCTCTGCACGGCAGAGGGCTTCCCCGTGCTGCACCATGCCGAGCCACGCCGCAGCGATACGGTGCGCCTTGGCCTGACCGCGCTGCTGGCGCAGCAGCCCGACCTGCAGGGATGTGTGTTTCTGCCGGGGACCAGCCCTGCTGACCCGCCAGACGCTGGAGGCGCTGGCGATCGGTGCCGCGCCGGACACGATCCGGCGGCCGCCGCACCGACGGCACCGGGCAGCCCTGTGCTGTTCGGCCGGGATTATTTTGCTGCCCTCCTTCACCTGCCGCAGGGCAGCGGCGGCAGCGCCGTGCTGCGCGCCACCCGGCTTGCTGCCACCCCCGCCGCCGAACTGCGGGACATCGACACCCGCAGCGACCTTGAGGGCGCTGCGCGGGGCAAGGAATGTAACCGTATTTTGATTTATCGCCCGCCGTTTTCCACAAAGGAGCGCCCCGGATGTTGAAACTCTCAGCATCCGGGGCGCTTCTTTTCTTATTCTTTTTCCGGCAGGGGGATCACTGTGTTGTCCCGCTCGGTATAGCTGCCTCCGCCCATGCGGGCGCGCACGAAGGGTACGCCATCACGCACATAGAAGATATTATTCTCCAAATGGGCATCCGGGTTTTCGGAGGGGCTGATCGTGCCGCCCAGATCGTCATAGCTGACATTGCGGCGGAAGGTGTTGTGAATAGCCTCCTGCAGGCAGAACATCACGCAGCCGCCCTCGTTCATGCGGCTGTAATTGTACTCATACACCGTGCCGTCGCCGGGTCGGCATCGTAGGCCATGCCGTCCTGATTGAGCCGCGTGTCAACGGCTTCGTTGCAGCGCAAGCGCATCCTTGCACTTCCACGGCCAGATGGCGGCGGCCACCTTGCCCATGCGATTGCCCGGCTCCCGATAAACACGGTCGTTCATCTCGCAGGCGACGGAGTCTGCCGTGTTGTGCTCGACCAGCGGGCGCAAGGCGTACATGACCGTCAGGCCGTCGCCGCCCGCCGCTTTCACGTAGTTATCACGGAGAACGACATTCTCGTGACCGTACTGCAGAAAGGTTTTCTGCCAGCTCGGCACCCTGGAACTGCGCATGGGCGTAGGTATACCCCACCGCGATCCCCCAGCGGCTGACGCGGGCCACATAGCAGCCCTCGACCAGCACATCGGCAAAGCGTGCCGCGCCGGTGGCGGTCTCATCTGCGGGCTGCAAGGCGGTCATGTAAATGCCGCCGTTGTTCATGCTTGTCGTACGTTGCCGTGTACATCATGGATCAGCAGGTTTTGCAGTGTGATGCCGCAGCGCCTGTCCTTCGCAACCACAGCCACGCCGGTGCGCTCCAGCTTATCCGGCTGGGAATATTGCTCGCCGATGACAGCGTCGGCGCAGTTCGTCAGTTCAGATCACGCACCGTGACATAGGCTGCATCATACAGCAGCACGGCGGAGGATACATACCCGCGGTACATGGGTGGGTGCGTCCAGTGCGCAGCCATAGTCCTGATACCAAAGCCCCTGCCCGTCGGCGTCAATGCGCGGCGCGGGCCCTCGCCATAGGCGGCAATCGTGATGGGCTGTCTTTTTGCCGCAGCAGCGCAGGGTGCAGGAACTGCTTTTCAAACACGCTGCCGCATTTCAGCAGCACCGTGTCACCGGGGGCCAGGGCCAGCCGGTTGACGGCAAACAGTGTGGCCAGCGGTTTTTCCGGCGTCAGGCCGTCGTTGGTGTCACGGCCTGTCTGCGGGTCCACGTAATAGGTCTTGCACAAGGCTGTCGTTCACCTCCTCCCGCATCCGCTTTTCGATGATTTGCTTTACTTCCTCATAGGGGAAGCTGTCGCCGGCGTACCGCGTGAACAGATCCGGATTCGCGTCATACCAGGCGCGGGTCTGTGCATCGGTGAAATCCGGGCAGATACCCAGCGCACGGATCTTTCGCACGGCTCCGCGAAATCCAGCTTGAAGCGGGTCAGCTCATATTGCAGGTAGGCAGGGGCAGAGAAGCGCCGCGTGCCGTACACGGGCTTGCCGTCCTGCTCCGCTCTTTCCGCCTGCGCGTTTTTGGCTGCCCGGCGGCGTTCCAGCGCCTCGGGGCTGTCGTCGTCGATCAGCCCCCAGCGCTTTGCCAGCGTCAGGCAGGCTTTGGCGTGACGCCACTGCTCCGGCGTCAGGCAGTAGGTTCGTTCGTCCATCACTTGACTGCACCCGTGATGCCGTTGGCAAAGCTCTTCTGCAGGCAGAGGAAGATGATTGCGGTGGGCAGCGTGCAGATCAGAACGCCCAGCATCAGCATACCGTAGTCCACACTGTAGCCGCTCTTGAGGTTTGCGACCAGCATCGGCATTGTGATGGATGCGTTGCTTTGGAATACGACCTTCGGCCAGAGGTAGCTGTTCCATGCGTTCATAAACGTGACAGTCATCGCCGCGCCGTAGGTAGAGCGCATGATGGGGACAAACATCCGAAAGAAGATGCCGATCTCGCTCAAACCGTCGAGACGCGCCGCTTCAATAATGTCATTGGGAAGGAACGCGATGCCTGCCGGAACAGCATGATCATAAACGGTGTCGAGATGGACGGCAGCACGAACGCCGCCAGCTGTTGACAAGCCCCAGTGGGACATCATCTTGAACAGGGGATCATAATGGCCACGAACGGCAGCATCATCGCCAGCAGCAGAACGCTCATCAGCGTCCTTCGCCTTATCGTGGTAAATTTCAAAGCCGTAGCCCGCGATGGAGCAGACCAGCAGCGTGATGAGTGTCATCAGGATGGCGTTGCGGAAGGAGTTTGCCATGGCCAGCCCCAGATTCTGGTTGGCAACCAACGACTTGAAGTTTTCTACCAGATAGGTGCCGGGGATCAGCTTGCCGCGCACAACATCAATGCTGGTGTTCGTCGCGCCGCACAGCATAGAGTACAGCGGGAACACAGACAGGAAGCTGGCCAAAATCAGCACAGCGTGCGCCAGAATCTTTACCCTTAGTCACGCTTATCACCTACTTTCATCTGGATGGCAGACAGCACTGCCACGACCACAAGGATAAACACCGACAGCGCCGCCGCATAGTTGAACTTGGGCGTCTCGACAAACGAGATGTTATAAATATAGTGGGTCAGTGTCATGGTCGCCTTGCCGGGACCGCCCGCTGTCAGGTTGACGGACTCATCAAACAGCTGCAGCGTGCCGGAGGTGGACATGATGGCAGTCAGCAGGATGGTGGGCTTCAGCAGGGGGATCGTCAGGTGAACAAACTGCTGGAGCGGGGAAGCGCCGTCGATGCGGGCCGCCTCGTAGATCGAGTAGTCGATGTTTTGCAAACCGGCAAGATAAAGACCATGTTGTAGCCGGTCCAGCGCCAGACCAGCGCAATAACGATGACCCAGCGTGCCGCCCATGCGTTCTGGAACCAATCCACTGTGGGATGCCCACGGTGGACAGCACCCTTGACCAGACCATCGTTGGCAAACAGGATTTGAAAATCATCGAGTAGGAGACAAGCGACGTGGCGCAGGGCAGGAAAATCATCGTGCGGTAGATGCCCTTGCCCTTGATGTTCGGGCTGTTGAGCAGCTGCGCCAGGATCAATGCCAGGATCAGCATAATGGGCACCTGGATCACAAAATAGAAAATCGTGTTAAACAGGCACTGCTGGAACGTGGCATCCTTTAAAATGCGCACGTAGTTGGCAAAGCCCGCAGGCTGTCACAGCGCTGCCGGTGCCTTTCTGGAACGAAAGGATCAGCGCCACCATGGGGTAAAAGCAGAATACAAATATCAGGAGTGCTGCCGTAAGCAGCAGGAAGGCCCAACCCGTCAGGCTGCGCTTCTGCTCCATATTCAGTCCTTTTTCTTCATCGTAGTGTCTCCTATTTTGCCACAAAAGCAAGGGCGCGGCTTGCAGCGGACGTATCAGATGCAAACCGTGCCCTTGGCAAATTCTCAGTTGTAACCGGACACAGTGTGTGTCATGTTTTGCTTAGCCAGCGATGTTGAACTCCACGGTATCCTGGGCGTTCTGCATCTCGCTGTCAATGTCGGCGTTGTTCTGGACGACGTTGGTGACGGCATCGGTCATGGCGCTGCGCACGTCAGAGTAGTAAGCGCCGCAGTCGAATGCGGGAACCTTGCCTGCAAACTCAACGATGTCCTGTAAACGGTCTGGCCGCCGTAGAACTCGGAGGGCTGGTTGTAGACGTCGCTCTCGGCAGCGGGCAGGTAGCTGGAGATCGCACCGGCGTTGGGCAGCAGATCGTCATACAGCTCGACGCTGGAACCGAAGGTGCTCTTCAGGAAGTCGAAGGCCAGCTCGGTGTTCTTGCAGTTGGAGGAAACGGCCCAGCTTGCGCCGCCGCAGTTTGCGTAGTTGGTGGCACCGTCGATGCCGTCCAGCTTGGGCATATTCACGATAGCCCACTTGCCGGACTGATCCGCGGCAGCCTGCACGCTGGACATGATCCAGCAGCCGTTGATGACGCCGGCAGCCTTGCCGTCATTCATGGAAGCAATGTACTGGTCCCAGTCGGTGTACTCGGCCAGAATGCCCTTGTCGACCATGTCCTTGTAGACGGTCAGGGACTCTTTCAGCGCGGCATTGTCGGCGATCTTGACCTCGCCGTCCACCACGGGGGAGGCACCGGCAGACTGCATCATCTCGATGATCAGCTCGGAACCGCCGGAGGAGGTCAGCATCGGCACGCCGTTGGCGTCACGACCTTCTGCGCCTTCTCCTCGAACTCGCTCCAGGTCAGATCCCGAAGTCGTCGACGGTCAGACCGGCATTCTCGATCATATCGGAACGAACCGCCATGACGGAAGCGCCGTTGTCGAAGGGCAGACCGTAGTGGTGGCCATCGACGGTAGAATCAGCCAGCTTGCCGCCGGAGAACTTGTCCCAATCCAAGCCGGAGTCGGTCAGGTCGGTGTAGATACCGGGGAAGTTGGCGACCATCTTGTGGTAGGAGTAGTCCTGCATCAGGAAAAGATCAGGCAGGGTGCTGTAATCCTCGCTGGTGGCAGCGGTGATGAGCTTGGTCTCGATGTCGCTGTAGACGTTTTCTTCAATGTTCAGCTTGAAGTTGGGGTGGTCCTTCTGGTAGATGGCCTCCGCCTGCTTCAGGGCGTAGATGTTGAAGTTGGGGTCCCATGCCCATACGGTCAGGGTCTCGTCGCCGTCAGCGGTGGTGTCGGCGGCAGTGGATTCTGCGGTGGACTCGGCAGGGGTGCTGTCAGCGGTAGAGGTGGCTGCGCTGCTGGAAGCGGCACCGCCGCCGCAGCCGACCAGCAGGGATGCTGCCATAGCTGCCGCCATAAGGGCTGCTGCATTCTTCTTTTTCATGGGGGTTTCCTCCTTAAAAATGTTTCTCCATTCTTTGGCTGTATAACGTATGTCCCACGGCGGGGCATAAATTATCGGGTGTTATTCGGCATCGTCTACCCAGCGCATCTCGCGCGGGGCCAGCGTCAGGCTGTCGATCAGATGCCCTTGATGTACAGGTCCGTCTTTTCCTCGGCATCTGCGTTGTTGATGACCGCGATGCGCTTCGTTTCGGGAAGACCGTGACCTCGGTGTCCACATTGGTCACATAGTAGTGCTTCATCTCCTCCGGCATACCGGCGGCGTAGTAGATGGCGCGCAGCAAAATGCGGCAGTTCTGCGGGGAGTAGGGCAGCCCGGCAAAGTAGACGCTGTGGCCCTTGCCGTACTCGTTGACGACCAACTGGCTGTACTCGCCGTCCTGCGCCAGGATCTGGTAGTGCTTGCCCTGCGCGTAGATGCGGCTTGTGCCCTCGCCAAAATCAACGGCGGTATCAATATCCTCCAGGATAAAGTGGTGCGGGTCGCAGGTGTTGTATTTGTCGGTGCTTAACGAGAAGCCCATCTCGCGGTCCACGCCCATCACGTCGGACAGCTGGAAGTACCGCCCCTGATGCTGGCAGGCGGTGGGCTCGCCCACGCCGATGAAGCCGCCGCCCTCGTCCACAAATTTGCGGATGGCGGTCACGACCTTTCGTCGATCAGTTCTCGGCACCGCTGAAGGCTGTGTACGCATCGCCGACGTTGATGATGACGCCGATGTCCTTGGGGATGCCGCTGCGAATGTCATCGAAGTCGATGAACTCCACGTCAAACGGCATGCCGCTCAGGCATTCGAGAACACCCTCGGCGGAGTAGGTCTCGCGGTGGTAAATGGAGTGATGCACCTGATTGCTCATCCACTTGCGCAGGCCGCCCCAGCAGTTGAGGATGGCCACCTTGAACGGGGCAACATAGGACTTTGTGCCCTGCATATTTTCGTGGATCTGGCGTAACTCGCCGACCACGTTCTGAATTTCGTCGATAAAGCCGGGCCAGTTGCTGGCGAGTTTAAGTAGCCGCCGTAGCCGATGCGGTCCAGCGGGCTGCGCAGGATCGCGCGGCGGGCCTTCATCCAGTTGGTGCGGGCCTCACCAATGGGGTCGCCGCCCTCGGTGAACATCGGGGAAGAAGTAGGGCAGCAGACGGCCTTCGGTGTACTTGACGCCCTTGATGTCGGAGATCATCCGCAGCGTAACGCCGCTGCCGACCGAGCCGACCACGGCGTCCAGCCCGATCGAGGCAAAATACTTGCCGTAGGGCTCGGTGCCAATCCAGTGATCGCCGAGGAACATCATTGCTTCCTTGCCGTAGGAGTGGACGATGTCGACCATCTCTTTGGCAAGAGCGCAGACCTCCTGCTGCTGGAACTCGATGAAGTCGCGGAACTCCTTGCTGGGCACGCGGAACATCGTGTTGTGGTAGCCCTGATCCACGATGAACTCCGGGCGGAACTTGTACCCTGCCCACTTTTCAAATTTTTTCCAGAATGTAGGGGCTGACGCTGGCGCTGTAGCCGAACCACTCGACAAATTCTCGCGCTTCTGGTCGTCAAAGGTCAGCGTGAACTGGTGGAAGAAGGTCGTGAACCGCACCACATCAATATGGGGGTTGGCCTCGCACCAGCGGCGCAGCTTTTTTTACATACGCCTGCGTCTTGGGCTGGCGCACATCGTAGGTCAGCTGGTGGGGCGTATCCTTCCAGTCGTTGGTCAGGAAGTTGTACATGTGTACAGGATCCCAGATCAGGAACGCCAGAAAGCTGACGGTGTACTCGTGGTAGGGAATCGTCTCAATTTCAACCTCACCGGTCGGCTCGTCAAAGACCCACTTGTCGGTGGGTACGACCTCACCGGTCGTGCGGTCGATGACCTCCCACCAGCGCTTGGGGTCGTCCAGCGTGTTGACCTTGAGCTGCTGGGTGTGGAAGCCGTCCATCAAATGGATGCGCAGCGTCGTGCCGCGCGCCGTGTGGCGGTCGCTGATCAGATACTCCTGCTGGACCTCATCGGGGTTTGCCTCGGCCCAGGCGTTGTCCTTGCGGGTCGTATAATAGGTAGCGTACTTTTGGCGGGTCCGTCAGCAGCTCCTTCGGCATTTCGGTGCCGTCGCAGTCGCGCAGGGCATCCGCGCCCAACAGATTCTTCAGCCGCAGGGTCTCCGCAACCACATCTGCGTCTGTGGAAGTGTCAATCTTCCGGTCTGCTCCATCTTCATAATCCCTTCTCTGTCCGTTTTGTCTGCCACGGCAGGCATCGTTTCATTGACATCATCATACTTGTTTCTGCCCTCTTTGAACAGTAGGTATATTGTTGCGCATTTGTACTATCTTGCTTTATTTTCGAATGTCGGCGGCAACATCAGAAAATAAAGAAAAGCTGCACAAAAGTAAGACTTTCTTTGTGCAGCTTGCCAGTTTTGGAGCCTGTTTGCAGCGAAATGTGCCGATATTCTGTTTTGCATCGTGATTTTTATGGAAAGCTCTTGCCATGCACCCCAAATGCGTATATAATAAGGACGGAACCGGAAACGGCCCATGACTTTTTATTTTTTCGTTCTTGCTTGATTATGTAACGATATTGCTCCAAATACTTTGGATTTTGTAAATATTTTGTCATTCGGAGGCGCACCGCCTATGAACACACGGTATGAATTCAATATGGACGTTCCCCGCGTGAGGCCATCCGCCTGCTGTACGTGAGCAAGAGCCGCTTTGGTGGGGACTGGAACTCGGTGCCGCATACCCACTCCTGCACCGAAGTGTTCTACTGCGTGGATGGACGCGGTCAGTTCAACGTCGAAGGCAAAATGCTGGACGTTGCCCCGGACGACATGGTCATTGTGAATCCCCGCACCCTGCACACCGAGTTGAGTTACCAGGCAAACCCACTGGAATACATTGTGCTGGGCATCGAAGGCATTGAAATTTTGTTTGAGCAGAAGGATCGCGGCTACACCATGCTGAAATGCAGCTCCGTACGGGAGGAGCTGCTGAGCCTGATGAAGATGCTGCTGCGGGAGATGGATGCCCGAGAGGACGGCTGCGAAATGGTCTGCCAGGACCTGACCGAGGTGCTGCTAGTCAAAATCGTGCGCATGGCATCGGTTTCGCTGCGCCTCACTGCGCCGCCCTCCGAGAGCAAGGAATGTGCCGCCGCAAAGCGCTATATCGATGAAAATTATAGTGAAAGCATTACCCTGGACAAGCTTGCGGAGATTGCCCACGTTAACAAATATTATCTGTCCCACTCGTTCAAGAACGAGTATAATGTCTCCCCCATCGACTACCTGATGAAGCGCCGCATCACCGAGGCAAAGCCTTACTGACCAGCACCGATTTCAGCCTGACCCAGATTGCTGAGCAGATCGGCTTCGGCTCCCTGCCCTATTTTTCCAAATGCTTTCGCAAGGTCGAAGGCACCAGCCCCAACGAGTATCGCAAAAGTGCCAAACAGAAACCCGCACAAGGCAGCCAGTGAATTTGTCTGACCGCTCCTATTTTTACCTGCCAACTCCGCAAGATTTATCCACAAAAAGCGCCCGGGCGGTTGAAAAGTTCAATCGTCCGGGCGCAGTCATTTAGCCGTTTTGGGGTCATTTTGGGGTCAAAGTGACCGAAAAGTGACCACTTTGCCCCAGACAAAGAAAAGCTCGTTGAAACTTGTCGTTTCAACGAGCTTTGTTGGTTGCGGAGACAGGACTTGAACCTGCGACCTCCGGGTTATGAGCCCGACGAGCTACCATCTGCTCTACTCCGCGATATATGACACACACGCTGTTTTGCGGTGCTTGATTATAATACCACAGCACGGCGTGTGTGTCAATAGGTTTTACGAAAAAAGTTTGTGCCTTTTATGGCTGACTGCTCAAATCAATCAGACAATGCCCTGGCTCATCATGGCGGAGGCGATCTTCTCGAAACCGGCGATGTTGGCACCGGCGACCAGGTTGCCCTTCATGCCGTACTTTTCGGCGGTGGTGGCGGCAGTCTTGTAGATGTTGACCATGATGTTGTGCAGACGCTCATCTACCTCCTCGAAGGTCCAGGACAGGCGCAGGCTGTTCTGGCTCATCTCCAGGCCGGAGGTGGCAACACCGCCGGCGTTGGATCTTAGCCGGGGCAAACAGGATGCCGTTCTGCTGCAGGTAAGCGATGGCATCAGGGTGGAAGGCATATTGGCACCCTCGGCTACGCAGTAGCAGCCATTGGCAACCAGAGCCTTGGCACCGTCCAGGCGCAGCTCGTTCTGGGTGGCGCAGGGCAGGGCGATATCGCAGGGTACCGTCCAGATGCCCTGGCTGCCCTCGACGTACTAGCAGTCGGGACATAATCCAGATAGGTCTTGATGCGGGCGCGCTTGACCTCCTTGATCTCCTGGATCACCTTGTAGTCAATGCCGTTTTCGTCTACAATATAGCCGTTGGAATCGCTCATGGCGATGACCTTGCCGCCCAGCTCGGTGGCCTTCTGGTTGGCGTAGATGGCCACGTTGCCGGAGCCGGAGATCACCACGCGCTGGCCCTCAAAGCTCTTGCCGGCGTCGGCCAGCATTTCCTTGGCAAAGTAGCACACGCCGTAACCGGTGGCCTCGGTACGGGCGAGAACCGCCGAAGGGGATGCCCTTGCCGGTCAGGACGCCGGTGTACTCATTCTGCAGGCGCTTGTACTGGCCGAACAGATAACCGACCTCACGGCCGCCAACGCCAATATCACCGGCGGGCACATCGGTATCCGGGCCGATGTGGCGGTACAGCTCGGTCATAAAGCTCTGGCAGAAGCGCATGACCTCGGCGTCGGACTTGCCCTTCGGGTTGAAGTCGGAACCGCCCTTGCCGCCGCCCATGGGCAGGCCGGTCAGGCTGTTCTTGAAGCACTGCTCAAAGCCCAGGAACTTCAGGATAGACAGGTTGACAGAGGGGTGGAAACGCAGGCCGCCTTTGTAGGGACCGATGGCAGTGGTGAACTGGACGCGGTAGCCGCGGTTGACCTGGACCTTGCCAGCGTCATCGACCCAGGGCACACGGAACATGATGATGCGCTCGGGCTCGACAAGGCGCTCGATCAGGCTCATATTCGGGGTGAGCAGCAACGACCGGCCCAGGCTTTCGAGGACTTCCTCGACCGCCTGCAAAAACTCCTTCTGCTCAGGGTTACGCTTTGCAAGGCCCTCATATACACCCTGCAGGTAAGCATTCTGAATTGCCATAAGTAGAACACCTTTATATAAATTCAAACACCGCCTTCATGTTACCACCACAAAGAAATTTTTCAAGAGTTTTTGTTTACTTTTCAAAATTTTGTTTGCTGTTGGCGGGCCTGTGTGTTTAACAGGTGGACAAATCAGCGTTTTCGCGCATAATTATACAAGGGCATACGGCTGGTCGTATTGCATCAGCCTGCCACATTGTTATTTCCTGCCAGTCAGTGCTGCCCGCCAGCAGCTGCTCCGGGGTGATCAGTGCCATGCCGAGACAGCTTCGCTGCTCGTCGGCCGCAGTCTCGATAAGCCAGCGGCCATCGTTGGTTTGGGCCAAAACGGCGACTCTTCTGTCATAGGACAGGCCCTCTCGTTTTTGCGTTACCTCTTTAATCTCGCCCGTTTCAAATCCATAAAATAGGGGATTTCACGGTTTGTTCCGCTGTTTGAGATAGCACATCCCAAGCCACCGCGTGCTCTGGTCGCCGTGCACGGGCAGTATTGTTTGCCTTATGGACAGCCCGAAGTGCTCATCCGGCCACGTATCCCACATTTTTCCTCTGTGCCCATGGCTGGTCAACGACAGTCAGGCTCAGTTTGATATCGGTGCCATCGCCTGCGGAGATAATCCACAAAGTAAAGCTTGCCGTTTGCTGTGCCATCATAGCCGCTGAACCGCGCGTCTGTGGGGTTGTAGAGGCGCTCGGCCAGCTTGGTGCGTGTGCCTGTGCGCGGGTCCCAGCAGTCAAATTCAAGCGTCGCGCTCTGGACGGCGGCGGCATACTCTGCGCCGTTTTGGGCAGCGGCGCGTCGGTCACGTAATGGACCGTCAGCAGGCCGTCGTCATAGCAGCCCAGCATCAGTTCCGACGGCAGCATGGTAAACCTGTCAAGCTGCCCACTGGCAAGGTCGATGCGGCAGGCAGGCGTTGCCTCACTCGGCAGCACCGTCTTGTCTATGCCGTACAGCGCCGTGCCATCGCAGTAGGCAATATCGCAGTTGCCCACCCCATTGATTTCCTGCATGGCCTTGCCCGCGGCGGGGTCGACGGTGTAGATTTGCACGGGGCAGTCTCTGTCCTCGACATGGCAGACGCGCAGCGGGTCGTCCGTGATGACCAAGTTGCGACCGGGGTCGTCTGTGAAATAGGCGGGGCAGGCGTCGCTGTCATGGGCACAGCCGGGAACCGCGCAGTTGACGGTTTGCGTAGCTGCGGCATAGTCGGTTTTTAGCAGCAGACTGTCCTTGCCGCGGGGGACAAAGGCATAGTAGGTGTCGCCATTGTTGTACGAGTTGGCCACCGGGTAGAAGGGGCTGTGGTTGGGGCAGGGGTAGTTGCTGCGGTCGGTTCCGGGGTCGAGTTTGCGAGAGGGTGGACGCTGTGTCCGTGGCAGATGCACAGGCGACAAGGGTGAGGGCGGCGGCGAGGATGAGGGGATGAGTTTTTTCATGGGGACCTCCTTTTTTTGATGTGAGCTGTGATGGCAAGGCTGCAAAGCCCCTCAGGCCTCGTAAACTCGGCCAGTTCCCCTGGAAGGGGAGCCTTTTGCGCAGGCTTTGCCCGCGGGGAGCCTCCCCTCACAGGGGAGGTGGCGAGCGGATCGACGCCGGAGGGGCTTTGCGACGTTACCCTGCCATTGTCACGGTTTCCGCTCGGCGCTCCCGGCCATAAACTGCTCCGGCCCACTAGGGCGTAGTTCTCACGGTTGGTCGTCTCATCCTTGCCGGTCGTTACCAGCCAGCGGCCATCGGCGGCGGCAGCGCGGAAACCAACGGGCAGGCTGGTGTGCTGGCCGACAATCACGTTGCCCCCGCTCATTCGCAGGCTGTGGCCTTCGGCATCGCCCAGCGGCAGCTCCTGTGCCCCTGTTCGGGCGTCCATATCGTCTCGGTCGTGCCGGTCGCTATGTCCAGTGTCTCCACGGCCACAGGCTCATACGCGGCGTAGGGTATCGGCTGACGCTTTCAAAATACGCCTTGCCGCCGTACACGCCCAGCAAAGCCGACGTGTCGTAAGGGTAGGCAGCCAGCCGGGTACGGGTACCGTCGTTCGGGTCATAGAGGTCATACTCCGTCTCGGCACTCTGGATGGCAGCCTGGTACTGCTCCCGGTCAGTGGGCAGGGCGCATCTGTAACGATGTGCGACGTCACCAGCGCGTCACCACAGACATCAAAACTGCTCCTGCGTCAGCAGCGGAAGGTTTGTACCGCACCGTCGGCAAGGCTGATGCGGCAGCCGGTATGGCGGTGGTGCCGTTCTCATCGTTCCACGCTGCGCCGTACACCGCCGCGCCGTCGCAGTAGGCCATCACGTAGTCGCGCACTTCCTCGGGCAGGTCGGTGCGCACCTTGCCGCCGCCCGGGTGGATGGTGTACAGGCAGGGCGGGGTGGTCTGCTCGGTCCAGCGGCCGTAGAAATCCGCCGTGATCTCATCGGCGGTCAAGCCCTCGAAGCTCTGGTCCGGGTGTTCTAACTGGGGCTTGCCGTACTCGTCAAAGTATTTCTCCCAAGTTTGGGTATTGCGGTAGAACAGTGTGTGGTAGACATAGAGGGTATCTCCTGCCGTAAAAATGTACCGCCGCGCCCGCCCCGGGAATAGGCCGGGCAGGCTTCACTGTCGTGGGCGCAGTTTGGCATGGTGCAGCAGACGGTTTGGGCGGCGGTGGCGTAGTCAGTTTTCAGCAGCAGGGCATGACCGGGATATGGGACAAGCTCGTAGTAAGCATCGCCGGTGTTGAAAGCCGTAGTGTAGCTTTCCAGTGGGTAGAAGTCGGTGGTCGCGGGGCTGGGGTGGAGGTGGGTTCAGGCGCTTCCGGGGCAGGAGTTGGGGTAGTCAGCGGAGTTTCATCCGGGGCAGATGCACAGGCGGCAAGGGTGAGGGCGGCGGTCAGGATGAGGGGATGAGTTTTCATGGGAACCTCCTTTTTAATCTACGTCTGCGGTGCGATCTGCAAGGCCAAACTGTAATACCAGCGCCCGCCCCATCGGCGGCGGTATAGCCGGTGTAGGTGTAGTGGGTGGAGGCCGTGATGAGTGCGACGCCGTTGGCGCTGTACAGGGCGCAGTCGTAGGGCTGCTTTCTGGGGCGGCCCAGTCGCCCAGGCTTTCCAGCCCGGCCTGGGCCGCAAAGCTGCGCAGGGCATCCGCGCCGGGCAGAGGTGTTTCGGCTGCATCGGCGGCGGGCAGAGAGAACCACACCTCGACGATCATGCCGGTGCGGCCATCCATCGTGATGCTGTACCGGGTGAACAGCGTATCGTTTTCCGGCAAATTTGCGCACCGTCACAAAGCCCAGGCTGTCGGTGGTGCAGTAGGCGCTGTTCAGGTTGTAATATTGGCCGTTGGCATCGGTGTAGCTGCCGTAATCGACGGTGTCTCCACGGTCTGTTCCACCCAGGACCGGGGCACTGCGCTGCTTCCGCCAGCTGCCAAAGGGCGTTCTCGGCGGCGGTGGTGGCGGCAGTGTCCGCCCAGGTCATGGACTCGATGCTGGCTGATGCGCCGATGTACACCTTCGGCGTCTGCGGGGCGGCATCCTGTTCCTGCTGCGGGGTGGTCTGGCGGGCGGTGGTGTCCTGCCCGCGGGCGGCCAGCTGGCGCAGGATGTAATAGTCATCCGCCGTGGGGTGGGGGCCCGGTAAGGGTCGGCTACCGTCTCTACGCGGCCAAAGTAGGCGGCGTCACTGGCGGCCGGCGGCGCAGGCCAGCACGGCGGCTATGCACAGCGCGGCGGCGGTGCGCGGGTATCTCCACAGGCTCATGCGTCTGCCTCCTTTTTCCACAGGGGCAGGGTTACGCTGACCCGCGTGCCCTTGCCCGGTTCACTCGATTTTCAGCGTGCCGTCGTGGGCGACGGCAATGCGCTGGCAGAGCGCCAGCTCCCAGGCCGCTGCCGCCCTGGCGGCGGGCGCGGGATTTATCCACCATGTAAAACGGCTCGGTCACGCGGGCCAGCTGGTCCGGCGGGATGCCGCAGCCCCGGTCGGCCACGGTCAGGGTAGCGGTGTCGGCGTCGGCTGTGCAGAGCACGACCACCGGCGCACCGGGTGCGCTGGCTTTGGCGGCGTTCTGGACCAGGTTGCACAGCAGATCCAACAGCAGATCCGCGTCGCCCTGCACGGTGGGCGCGGGCGCGGCGGGTGCGCAGGTTCACGCCCGGCAGGCGGCGTGCAGCCGCGTCCACAGGGCGGCCAGCGGCACGGCGGCGGGGGTCAGCGGGCATTCGGCCAGGCCCAGCAGCGCCAGCAGCTTATGGCTCAGGGATTCCAGCCGCCGCCCCTCGTGGGCGATAGCCGCCGCGGCTTCGCGCTGTTCATCGGGGTCGGTCTGCATCGCGGCAAGGATATCCGCGTAGCCGATGATGCTGGTCATCGGGGTTTTCAGCTCGTGGGTAAACGCCCCGACAAAGTCCTCCCGCTTCTGCACGTCGGCTTCCAGGTCGGCAATTTTCTCCTGCATGGCGTCGGCCATTTTGTCAAAGCTCGCGCTCGTCTCGATCTCGTCGCCGGTATGCAGGGCGGTGCGGCGGGCGTAGTCCCCGGCGGCGATCTGCTGCCCGGCATCAGTCAGCACGGCCAGCGGGCGGGTCAGGCGGGCGGCCAGCAGGGCGGTGACGGCGGCGGCTGCGGCCAGCACGGCGGCTTCCAGCAGCAAAAGCGCGTTAAGGCGGCGTCGCGGTCGCGGTACAGGCCGGTTAGGTCGTAGGCCGTGACCAGCCGCAGCCCGCCTTGCAAATCGCTGGCGTAGACGGCATAGACACTTTCCTCGGTGCGGACCGTGACGGTGGCGGCGTTTTCCAGGGAAAAGTTTTCCAGCCCCGGCAGGGTGGCACAGATGGTATCCCGCGCCAGAGGGCGGCGGGGGTGTCCCGGCCTCGACGCGGGCGTTCAGGGCAGCGTCATCCATGGTGGTACGCCGCGGCGCTGCAAGTCGAGGATCTCCGTTTGCAGCAGGGTACAGGTCTGGGCGTGGGCCGCTGCGTTGGCGGTGGCCATGCGGCCGCGCTGCACAGCGAAATCGTTGTACAGCAGCACGCACCAGCCGACGCCGAAGGACGCCGCGAGGACTAGGACGAGCAGCGAGACAAGTTTTGGTAGTAGCGCATAGGGTACTCCTTTGTGGTCGTAAAGCCTCCCTTGTCAAAGACAGACTCCCCCGGGGGGGAGGTGGCGCAAAACGCCAGAAGGGGAGCGGTGGCCGAGCGTTAGCGAGGTCGGAGGGATTCTTGCAGCTTCGCGGGTACGCACTCTTCCGCATGGCCACAGAAATCCCCCAGTCCGCTTTGACAAGGGGCCTTTGTCACCCTTCCGCAGTCGGTAGCCGATCTTAAACACCGTCTTAATCTGTTTATCTGTCCAGCCGAGCTTTTTGCGCAGGCGGGCGATGTGGGTGTCCACGGTGCGCAGGCTCTCGGTGTCGGGCAGCTCGCCCCAGACGCGCTCAAAAATCACATCACGATAGAGCGCCGCGCCCCGGTTGCGCATCAGCAGTTCCAGCAGGTCAAACCCGCCGCCGCAGGTCCAGCGGCTCGCCGTTCTGCCTGGCCACCCGGTCCACCGTATCCAGCACGACATCATAGGCCCGCAGCTCCCGCCCGCCGCGGCCGGGGCGCAGCACCGATTCCATCCGGGCGACGAGCTCTTCCGCCGCGAAGGGCTTGGTGATATAATCATCCGCGCCCAGCCGCAGGCCCAGTACCCGGTCCTTCACCGCGCTTTTCGCCGTGATGAAGATGACCGGCACGCCCTGGGGACGCAGTTCCAGCAGGGCGTAACCGTCCAGCCCCGGCAGCATGATATCCAGCAGCGCCATATCGAAGTTGTTTTTCTCGATCAGATCCGCCGCCGTGCGGCCATCCTCGGCCACGGTGCAGGTGTACCCGGCGCGGGTCAGTGTCATCATCTCGATGAGCCGCGCGATCAGGTGCTCATCCCTCGGCAATCAGTATGTTGTTCTGGCAAATCTCCTCGTTTGGGTGTGTATTATAAAACCCCAGTTGTTTCCCTACTTGTGACACGGCACTATAATTTTACACTTTTTATTTATTTTGCATATTCGCGTGTTATAATGTGGGAAACCACCCATACTATAAAAGGAGAACCACCATGAACGTCGAAGAGCTTGTCAGCGCCCTGACGCTGGAAGAAAAGGCCGGGCTGCTCCGGCGCGGATTTCTGGCACAATTCCCAGTGGAGCGGCTGGGCATCCCGGCTATCGTCAGCGATGGCCCCCACGGCCTGCGCACCAAAAGAAGGCAGCACCGACCCCAAACGAT
>SCPO01000090.1_pt1 | contig 24970 bp, 25 predicted proteins | sample 6106821 | NCBI WGS metagenome assembly SCPO01 (sample SAMN10720448, study PRJNA508395) | human gut metagenome | isolation source: Participant 2 stool, 0 month | host: Homo sapiens | collected 2017 | reverse complement strand
GGAGGATATACAGAAGCCGACGGACTTCTGACTCCTCCCGAACAAGAGAAAGTATATCCTGAACCGTGGATGTTCGGAACGATTCCCGCCAAAGGTTTCTACATCCGCCACGCACGCAACATCACCTTGGACAATGTAAATTTCCATTACGAAAAAGCGGACGGACGTCCCTTGTTTGTCACGGATGATGCCAGTGATATCAGATACAGGAACATCACAGTGGATGGAAAAGAGTTCAATACAGCCAACTAATAAAAAACAAAATAGAATGAAGAGAAAATATTTATTGTTCAGCCTGTTGCTGGCCGGAAGCAGCCTTTACGCACAAGAATGGCCGGCAGTGCGACCCGAAGCCCGCCCCGCCACCCGCTGGTGGTGGCTGGGAAGTGCTGTCGATGCAACCAATCTGACCTACAATCTGGAAGAATATGCCAAAGCCGGACTGGGAGGTGTTGAAATCACTCCTATTTATGGTGTTCAAGGCAACGATAAGAATAACCTTCCTTTCCTCAGCCCGCAATGGATGAATATGTTGCAACATACTGAAGCTGAAGGAAAACGTATCGGTATTGAAGTAGATATGAACACCGGTACCGGATGGCCCTTCGGCGGTCCTCACGTGAGTATGACAGATGCTGCTACCAAAGCTATTTTTCAATCTTATCAAGTAGAGGGTGGAAAAGAAATTACGCTAGATTTGAAAGTAGAAGAAGAAAGACAACGCCCTGTAGCCACTTTAAGCCGGGTTATGGCCTATAATGCGGACAATAAGCAATGTCTTAACCTCACTTCCAAAGCGAAGAACGGACAATTACAATGGAAAGCTCCGGCAGGACATTGGAATATCATCACCTTATATATAGGCAAGACTTTCCAAAAAGTGAAACGTGCCGCTCCCGGTGGAGAAGGCTATGTGATGAACCACCTGGATAAAGGAGCCGTAAAACGCTATTTTGCCAACTTTGACAAAGCCTTTAAAGAAAACAAGACCAATTTTCCACATACTTTTTTCAATGACTCTTACGAAGTATATGGTGCTGACTGGACTCCTGATTTTCTGGAACAATTCGCCCGCCGTCGCGGCTATAAACTGGAAGAACACTTCCCTGAATTTATAGCTCAGGACCGTAATGAAACCACCGCCCGCATAGTCAGTGACTATCGCGAAACCATCTCCGATTTATTGATTGAGAATTTCAGTACCCAATGGACTAACTGGGCACACGGTCACGGCAGCATCACCCGTAACCAGGCACACGGTTCCCCTGCCAATCTGATAGATACCTATGCCTCCGTGGATATTCCCGAATGCGAAGGATTCGGTCTGTCGCAATTCCATATTAAAGGATTGCGCCAAGATTCCCTGACCCGTAAGAATGACTCCGACCTTTCCATGCTGAAATATGCTTCTTCCGCCGCCCATATCGCCGGAAAGCCCTACACGTCTTCAGAAACATTCACCTGGCTGACGGAACATTTCCGCACCTCCCTCTCCCAGTGCAAACCGGATATGGATTTGATGTTCGTATCAGGTGTAAACCACATGTTTTTCCACGGAACTCCCTACAGTCCCAAAGAAGCCAAATGGCCGGGATGGAAGTTTTATGCCTCTATTGACATGTCTCCTACCAATAACATTTGGCAGGATGCTCCGGCATTCTTTCAATACATCACCCGTTGCCAGTCTTTCCTGCAAATGGGGAAACCGGACAATGACTTTCTGGTTTACCTGCCTGTATATGATATGTGGCAGGAACAACCGGGCCGACTTTTGCTGTTCAGCATCCATGATATGGCAAAACGTGCTCCCAAGTTTATAGAGACCGTCCATACCATCAGCAATTGCGGCTATGACATGGATTATATCTCTGACAACTTTGTGAAAAGTACCCGTTGCGTAAATGGCAAATTACTGACCAAAGGAGGAACTTCCTATAAGGCCATCATCATTCCTGCTGTAAAACTCGAATGCCGTCCGAGGTACTCGGCCATTTACTTAAGCTGGCACAAGCCGGAGCTACTATCATCTTTACCGAAAACTATCCGCAGGATGTACCCGGTTATGGAAAACTGGAAGCACGCCGGAAAGGCTTTGCACAATTACAAAAGCAACTTCCGGAAGTTTCTTCTTTCAATGAGACGGTGGCAACTCTTTATCAAAAAGGGATCATCATTACAGGAAACAACTATCAATCTGCCTTGGAAAAAAGCGGTGTTGTTCCCGAAGAGATGAAAACGCGGTATGGCTTACAATGTATCCGCCGCTCCCATGCCGATGGACATCATTATTTCATCTCCTCATTGCAGGAAAAAGGAGTAAACGACTGGATAACCTTAGCCGTTCCCGCAGAAAGTGTCATGCTGTTCAATCCGATGACGGGAGAAAAAGGGAAAGCACAAACCCGCAAGCAAGAAGGCAAAACCCAAGTACGCCTCCAACTGCATTCCGGCGAAAGCGTGATCCTGCAAACTTTCAACCATGCCCTGACAGACGTTGCCGAATGGAAATACGTTCAAGAACAACCTGTCAGCCTCAGCCTTGATCACGGCTGGAAACTTCATTTTGCAAAAAGCACTCCCCAGATAGAAGGTTCATTTGATATCGATACTCCGTCTTCGTGGACTGAAATTGCTCATCCCAACGCTCCGATCACCATGGCGACGGGAGTATATACCAATATCATCACTGTTCCCCATATTCCCGCCGATGACTGGATACTGGATTTGGGCGATGTGCGGGAAAGTGCCCGTGTGCGCATCAACGGACAAGATGCCGGAACGGCATGGGCCGTACCTTATCAGTTGAAAGTAGGCAAATGGCTGAAACCGGGAGATAACAAGATAGAAATAGAAGTGACCAATCTGCCTGCCAACCGCATTGCGGATATGGATCGTCGGGGTGAGAAATGGCGTATCTTCAATGAAATCAATGTGGTGAATCTGCAATACAAACCGATACCTTATACTGATTGGCAACCATTGCCATCGGGATTGAATGGTAGTGTAAGGTTGATACCGGTTACTTATAAATAAGATATCCGATAGTGGCAGCCTATTGGCGGAGTTAATCCAGACTGTATTTGAAAGACTGAATTAATTCCGCCAATGTTTTTTACCTCATGCTCAGTGAGTGCACCTGCAACCGATCAAGCCGCAGCGAGACAGCATTTTATAGCAAAACGGCGTATTTACGGATATATTGCTGTCCGGTAAAACTTTTCAAACAAATAAATTAGGGCTGACACTTCTCACGAGGTATCAGCCCTTTTGGTTATCTTTGTTTTGCGAAAAAATATATAACCATGAGCAAAGATAGTCATTTTACCGGACAGCCGGTCTATAGTCAAGTGTTAAAGTTACTCGACAAAGAGAAGATTCTTCAAATAAGTCGCGAAACGAAAGGAAGCGAGGCTTACGTGAAGCGTTTTGACGGCTACCAACATCTTGTGGTAATGCTGTTCGGCATACTCAAACACTTTGATTCTCTTCGCGAACTTGAGATAGGCATGAAGGCGGAGGCTCACAAGCTCGGACACCTCGGAATGAACTATCTGGTTCGTCGCAGCACGCTTGCGGAGGCCAATATACGCCGTCCTCAGGAGTTCTTTGCAAGTGTTTATGCGTATCTTTTGGAGAAGTATGCCAAATTTTAGCGGACAGCCGCCCTCCAAGTGCTATAAGGCAGACTCACGAGCCTAAAGACTGGGAGAAGTTGCTTTACATGATGGATTCCACCACAATAACGCTCTTTGACAACATACTCAAAGGTGTCGGGCGGCACCCGAAATCAGGCAAGAAAAAAGGCGGCATGAAAGTACATACAGTAATGAAGTATCATGTCGGCGTACCGATGGTGGTGCAGCTCACATCCGCCGCAAAACACGATCATTACCTGCTGAAGGAGGTGCATTTGCCAAAAGACTCCACTTTGGCGATGGATCGTGGTTACGTCGACATCGCACAATTCCAACGTCTTACCGAAGAAGGCGTGCTACGTGACCAAAATGAAGAAAACCTTAAGTACGAGGAACTTGAATCCATTACTTATGTCAACCCGCAGGGACTGGTGACGCACATAGACAAGAAAGTGCTTTTTACAAGAGGGGAACTCACCCATGAGGCACGTAGGGTGGAGATATTTTACGAGACAAAGAAGCCGGTTGTGCTGTTGACCAACAACTTTGAGTTCACGTTTGAGGACATTTCTGAAATTTATCGCCTCAGATGGGCCATCGAGTCGCTATACAAACAGCTAAAACAAAATTTTCCGCTTCATTTCTTCTATGGGGACAGCGTCAACGCCATACAAATACAGACATGGGTAGTCTTGATTGCAAATCTGCTGATAACAGTTCTGTCAAGAAGCATCAAGAGGCACTGTGCATTCTCGCAGGTTGTTACCATGGTACGACTTATGCTCATGTACTACGTCGATTTTATCGCATTCATGGAAAATCCCGAGAAAACCTGGAATGATTTCCTTGCAAAGGAGATGCAAAAAGCACCACCAGAACCAAGTCTTTTCGATTAAGGGGGCTTACTTTTGAAAAAAATAAAACCCGAAGTCCTATTTTACGGGCTTCGAGGAGGATTTTTATGCTCTTTTGTGTTTTACCGGACAGCAATATTACGGATAGTATCCAAACGTTCCCTAAGCGTCTGATCATTACCAGCCTGCCGCATATTATATTCCGGTTACAGCCGCATCAGCGAACCGGCAGGATATCCAGCATCGCTTCAAACATCATGACTGTAGGAGTAGTCAAGCCTCAATTGAATGTATATCACTCCCTACCCTATAGCATAAGCCTTTTCTTTCTTCAGGTTAAGCCTTTTTATACGGATATGTTCTATCTCCATAGCCTTTGGAGTTATCTCCCAAGGCTATGGAGATAACTCCAAAGGCTTGCGGAGATAAAACAGGCAGGAAGAAAAGCCTTAACCATACGTCAGGAAAGGGTTAGGGATACGGATAAGATCCTTTAAGGACGAATCGGATGCCAAAGTCTTTTGCAGATGCCTTTTTCGGATGAAAGTCCCGCTAACATTCTACAGCTCCAAAACTTTTCCGTCAGTGAATAGTCGAGATGCCATCCGTACCGGTTCCCGATAAGCATACCAACCGTCCGTATCGTTACATACAGCCTGCAGCTTTCAAACAGATGTGTCTATTCCAAGGGGTAACGAAGCTAAGACAAAATGTGACAGGAATTCCCAAACTATCAGAGGAAAGGGAAGTGATAACAGATAAAAAATGGTGGTAGCAGGTGTTTTTTCATGCTGCTACCACCACCTTTGAAACGCCCTGTTCATGGGTGTTTACGAAAGAGGATGGTAGTAGTGGTAGCTGTTTTGCAAAACTCTGTTGCAGGTGGGAGGAAACTTCAAACAGGAACTAAAATTATAAAGTTTTCATCTTCTTCCCTATGCCCACTGCTTTAGAAATTTTGCCTGTTCCTTTTTCCTTATACAAGTAGCCACGGAACATGCCTCCGCTATTAAACGGCATGGCAAAATTACCTTTCTTGTCCACTGCAATCAATCCACCATTTCCCTCCTTGGTATTCAGTTCCTGATGGATAATATAATCGGCAGCCTCCCCGACAGGCTGGTGCAGCAACTTCACACGAGTAGAAAGATTATAAGCTACGACGTGACGGATAAAATACTCCCCATGCCCGGTGCACGACACAGCACAACCTTCATTATCCGCATAAGTACCTGCACCAATCACCGGTGAATCTCCCACACGGCCCCATTGCTTCTTGAACATACCACCGGTACTTGTTCCCGCTGTCAGGTTACCTTGCTTGTCCAGTACCACACAGCCCACAGTTCCATTCTTCTTGCTCTCCTTCTTCAAATCCTCTATCCACTTCAACGTCTTAGGAGTAGCAAAATACATATTATCCACAATTTCCAGTCCTTGTGACTTTGCAAACCGGTCAGCACCCTCACCTGCCAGCATCACGTGAGGTGTTTTAGTTTTTACCGCATAAGCTGCATTAATCGGATTCTTCACCGTTTTCAACCCGGCGACAGCTCCTGCTGTCAAATCCTTACCTTCCATAATAGAAGCATCCAGCTCAAAAGTACCGGCACTGGTACAAGTAGCCCCTTTACCTGCATTGAACAAGGGGTTATTCTCAAAGTAGTTGACAACCGCCATTACCGCTTCAGGCCCTTCGCCTCCGGCAGACAGAATAGCATTTCCAATGCTCAAAGCTGAATCTAAAGCCGCATAATACAAGGTTGATTTCTCCTTATCGTCCTCGAGGTTTTCCATAGCACCGGCACCTCCATGAACAACAATTACGTATTCTCTCTCCTGTGCCAGCATGCGGCACAATGGTAATAAGAGCAGAATTGTGATAAATAAGTGTTTCATAATAGTAGTTTAATATCAATAGTATGGTGCGAATGTAACAAAACAATTTGTAAAAAGGAAACTTTTATGCAGAGATATAGACATAAAAAAAGGAGCAACGCCTTGCTCCAACCTTTGTTAACCTTAAATCTAATACTATGAAAAACACAGTGCAAAGGTACGAACATTATTGAAATTTGCAAATTCGACAAAAAGAAAATTATGTTCTCTAACATGATTTAAGGAGATCCGCCACATTTGTTAATGAACATTTCCCTGTCAGATTATAAGTGACATTTTTACAGTTGTATTTCTTAACGTATACTAAACCATAAGACAAAATACACATTAAAAGTTAAATAAAGCGGATTGATACTATGTTTTAAAACATAAATAGGAATTTTGGTGTTATCTTTGCAGTAGTAAAAGAGAAAACAAAAGGTTTTTAGGAATAACCAGTTCTCCAAACGGGAGAACATAAAAAAGATGTAATTATGAAAAGAACAAATGACACAATCGAGATGTTGCAGTATCAGTTAAGAAGATACAAAGCAATGAGAAAGGGAGCTGCTTGCCAATCTTTGCAATACAAGCTTCAGAAATTAATGAGCCAACAGGCTAATGCCTGATGAGCTCTACCATAAAGAACACAAGTTTATAATTTTATAATATAAGAAAAAGGATATGATTTTTATCATATCCTTTTCTTATTATTATCTAGAATGAAAGTTATTCATAAAGATAAAACATTCTATCCATCAACTGCCATTTTTCAGCCGAAGACGCTCCCGGCTCTGCCTGTTGAAAGACAGACATATACTCTTCCCATTCTGCCTGACGAGGCAACGTAGCCATTCTGGCCATGGCCGTATCCCAATCAAAATCGAGAGGAGTTTCCACTATCATAAACAAATTAGTTCCCAGGATATAAATTTCCATTTCCAAAATACCGACTTCACGAATAGCTGCCAATGTTTCCGGCCAAACCTTGCCTTCCGAATGACGCTTTCTATACTCGGCTATCAAGGCCGCATCGTTTTTCAGATTCAACATCTGGCAATAACGTTTTACCGGTCCCTGATATTTCCGAACTTTATATCCTTGCTTTTTGTTTTCCATTATTCTCTTACTTCCCAGCCTAATGCACTAGCTCCCAACACGGCGGCATCAGCATCCTTCAATTCAGAAATCAACAATTTAGTCTTACCTTCGTAAATCTTCAAGATATTATCATCTATAGCTTTACGGATCGGCTTCATGATATAATCACCTGATTTTGCCAATCCACCAAACAGGATAATCGCTTCCGGGCTGGAGAAAGCAATGAAATCCGCCAAAGCCTCACCCAAAATACGTCCTGTATATTCAAAGATATCTTGTGCTAATTTATCCCCTCTTACAGCCGCGTCAAAAACATCTTTAGATACAATATCTTCAGCCGGGATATCTCTTAACAAACTAGGTTCGGGACGGGCAACCAGAAATTCACGTGCCGTGCGTGCCACACCTGTAGCCGAACAATAAGTTTCCAAACAGCCCTTACGACCACAACCACACTGACGTCCGTCACGACGAACTATCACATGTCCCAATTCTCCGGCAAAACCATCGTGTCCGTAAACCAGTTGTCCATTTATTACGATACCACTACCAACACCGGTTCCAAGAGTAATCATAATAAAGTCTTTCATGCCACGAGCCGCACCATAAGTCATTTCACCGATGGCGGCAGCATTAGCATCATTTGTCAAGGCAGTAGGAACACCTATTGCTTCTTCAAACAAAGCAGCCAAGGGAATCACCCCTTTCCAAGGAAGATTCGGAGCAAATTCAATGGTTCCGTTATAGTAGTTTCCATTAGGAGCACCTACACCCATACCTTTAATTTTTTCTACGCCACCGAACGATTCAATCAACGGACGCAATTTTGAACTGACAGCCTCTACATAATCCTCTATCTTAGAAAATGATTGTGTCTTAACTGAATCGGTAGCCAATACGTTACCACGCGAATCTACGATGCCAAAAACTGTATTAGTTCCGCCAATGTCCATACCTACTACGTAGGGTTTTTCCATGCCTGTTACCATGATATATTATTATTTAGGGTTAGTTATTTTGAGCAAATGTACACAATGAGAAAAAAGAGAGCAAATTTTTTTTCAATTATTTCATATAGCATTGCAACTTTTTGTATCTTCGGCACGTCTAACCAGACAAACACAAGTTAAATTCATCGGTAATGATACATTTAGAGAATATCAACAAAACCTATCATAACGGAGCTCCGCTACATGTTTTGAAAGGTATCAACCTCGACATAGAACGAGGTGAGTTTGTTTCCATTATGGGGGCTTCAGGTTCCGGAAAGTCCACTTTATTGAATATTTTATATTGCTGTCCGGTAAAACTTTTCAAACAAATAAATTAGGGCTGACACTTCTCACGAGGTATCAGCCCTTTGGTTATCTTTGTTTTGCGAAAAATATATAACCATGAGCAAAGATAGTCATTTTACCGGACAGCCGGTCTATAGTCAAGTGTTAAAGTTACTCGACAAAGAGAAGATTCTTCAAATAAGTCGCGAAACGAAAGGAAGCGAGGCTTACGTGAAGCGTTTTGACGGCTACCAACATCTTGTGGTAATGCTGTTCGGCATACTCAAACACTTTGATTCTCTTCGCGAACTTGAGATAGGCATGAAGGCGGAGGCTCACAAGCTCGGACACCTCGGAATGAACTATCTGGTTCGTCGCAGCACGCTTGCGGAGGCCAATATACGCCGTCCTCAGGAGTTCTTTGCAAGTGTTTATGCGTATCTTTGGAGAAGTATGCCAAATTTTAGCGGACAGCCGCCCTCCAAGTGCTATAAGGGGCAGACTCACGAGCCTAAAGACTGGGAGAAGTTGCTTTACATGATGGATTCCACCACAATAACGCTCTTTGACAACATACTCAAAGGTGTCGGGCGGCACCCGAAATCAGGCAAGAAAAAAGGCGGCATGAAAGTACATACAGTAATGAAGTATCATGTCGGCGTACCGATGGTGGTGCAGCTCACATCCGCCGCAAAACACGATCATTACCTGCTGAAGGAGGTGCATTTGCCAAAAGACTCCACTTTGGCGATGGATCGTGGTTACGTCGACATCGCACAATTCCAACGTCTTACCGAAGAAGGCGTGCTACGTGACCAAAATGAAGAAAAACCTTAAGTACGAGGAACTTGAATCCATTACTTATGTCAACCCGCAGGGACTGGTGACGCACATAGACAAGAAAGTGCTTTTACAAGAGGGAACTCACCCATGAGGCACGTAGGGTGGAGATATTTTACGAGACAAAGAAGCCGGTTGTGCTGTTGACCAACAACTTTGAGTTCACGTTTGAGGACATTTCTGAAATTTATCGCCTCAGATGGGCCATCGAGTCGCTATACAAACAGCTAAAACAAAATTTTCCGCTTCATTTCTTCTATGGGGACAGCGTCAACGCCATACAAATACAGACATGGGTAGTCTTGATTGCAAATCTGCTGATAACAGTTCTGTCAAGAAGCATCAAGAGGCACTGTGCATTCTCGCAGGTTGTTACCATGGTACGACTTATGCTCATGTACTACGTCGATTTTATCGCATTCATGGAAAATCCGAGAAAACCTGGAATGATTTACTTGCAAAGGAGATGCAAAAGCACCACGAGAACCAAGTCTTTTCGATTAAGGGGCTTACTTTTGAAAAATAAAACCCGAAGTCCTATTTTACGGGGCTTCGAGGAGGATTTTATGCTCTTTTGTGTTTTACCGGACAGCAATAAATATTTTAGGCATCTTGGACAATTACGATTCGGGAGAATATTATTTGAACGATGTATTAATCAAGAATCTGAGTGAAACCCGCTCTGCCGAATACAGAAACCGGATGATAGGATTCATCTTTCAGTCTTTCAACCTGATTTCTTTTAAAAATGCGGTAGAAAATGTAGCTCTTCCCCTCTTCTATCAGGGAGTGAGCCGAAAAAAAAGGAATCAAATGGCATTAGAATACCTTGACAAACTAGGTCTTAAAGAATGGGCGCATCATATGCCCAATGAATTGTCCGGCGGACAAAAACAACGTGTAGCCATAGCACGTGCCTTGATATCCAAACCGCAAATCATCCTCGCCGATGAACCTACCGGAGCCCTGGACAGCAAAACATCCGTGGAAGTGATGAATATTCTGAAAGAACTGCATAAAAACGAGGGGCTGACAATTGTTGTCGTCACTCATGAAAGTGGAGTAGCGAACCAAACGGACAAAATCATCCATATCAAGGACGGACTGATTGAACGGATTGAAGAAAACATAGACCATAATGCCTCTCCTTTCGGCAAGAACGGATTCATGAAATAACTGACACACATGATTGATCTTATTCAAGAAATATTCGGAACAATAAAGCGCAATAAATTACGCACGTTCCTCACCGGCTTTGCCGTAGCTTGGGGTATCTTCATGCTGATCGTACTGCTGGGGGCAGGCAACGGACTAATCCATGCTTTCGAAAGCTCATCTGCAGATATGGCTATGAATTCCATCAAAGTATTTCCCGGCTGGACTTCCAAAGCATACGACGGATTAAAAGAAGGACGCCGCATTGAACTGGACAATAAAGACTATCGGATAACCGAAACCGATTTTCCCAAAAATGTCATCAGTGTAGGAGCTACCGTACGTCAGAGTAATGTGACTTTAACATATGGACAAGACTATGTATCCACCACATTGGAAGGAGTATACCCTAATCATAAGGATGTAGAAAGAGTAAAACCTGCAGGGGGGCGATTTATCAATGACATCGATATCCGTCAACGGCGAAAAGTAATCATTCTTCATACAAAAACCGCAGAAATGCTCTTTAAAAAAGACGCAGACAAAGCTATCGGAAAATTTGTCAACGCCAATGGAGTAGTATATCAAGTGGTAGGCCTTTTTACCGACAAGGGAAGTTTCCAACCTAACGCCTTCATCCCATTCACCACCTTACAACTCATATATAATAAAGGTGACAAGCTGAACAATTTGATATTTATGACACAAGGACTCGATACAGAAGAAAAAAATGAAATCTTTGAAAAGGAGTACCGCAAAGCTATCGGCGTACACCACCGGTTTACAGCTGATGACAAAGGCGCTATCTGGATGTGGAACCGTTTCACCCAATTCCTGCAACAAGAAAAAGGTATGCGCATTCTGACTATAGCCATTTGGGTAATAGGCATATTCACTTTGCTGAGTGGCATCGTAGGTGTAAGTAATATCATGCTGATCACAGTAAAAGAACGGACCCGTGAATTTGGTATCCGCAAAGCGTTGGGTGCCAAACCTATATCTATCTTATGGCTAATTATAGCCGAAAGCGTAACAATTACCACCTTTTTCGGGTATATAGGAATGGTGGCAGGCATTGCTGCCACGGAATACATGAACACAGTGGCAGGAAACCAAACTGTAGACGCAGGCGTTTTCACCGAAACAGTTTTCCTCAATCCCACAGTAGATATCAGTATAGCCATACAAGCAACCATGACATTGGTGATAGCCGGTACACTGGCAGGTTTCTTTCCTGCCCGCAAGGCCGTCATGATCCGACCAATCGAAGCACTTAGAGCAGATTAAAATTATGAGAATAGATTTAGACAGGTGGGAAGAAATATTCATCACCATTACCAGAAACAAGACACGTAGCCTATTGACCGCTTTTGGTGTTTTTTGGGGCATATTCATGCTGGTTGCCCTTATGGGGGGTGGCCAGGGACTACAAGATATGATGTCGGCCAACTTTAAAGGATTCGCCACCAATTCCGTTTTTTTCGGAAGTAATAAAACCAGTGAAGCCTATAAAGGATTTAGAAAAGGACGTTATTGGGATATGGAATTTAACGATGTGGAACGTATCCGCCAAGCCGTACCGGAGGTAGAAGTTATCACTCCCAATATCAGCCGATGGGGCTCTACTGCTATTTTCGGAGACAAGAAAAGCTCCTGTGCCGTCAGAGGGTTACAGCCTGATTATGAAAAGATAGAAGCTCAAAATATTACAATGGGGCGCTTTATCAATGACGTAGACATACTGGAAAGCCGGAAAGTATGCACCATAGGAAAACGAGTATACGACGAACTGTTTCCCCAAGGAGGAAACCCATGCGGACAATATTTGCGTGTGGATGGTATTTACTATCAGATTGTAGGTGTTAGCTTATCAACCAGTAACATGAATATCAATGCAGGAACAGAGGATAGTGTAACTCTTCCATTTACTACCATGCAAAAAGCATACAATTTTGGAAAGCGCATTGATTTAGTCTGTATTACCGTAAAACCGGGTGTGACCGTTACCAGTATAGCCGACAAAATAGAACAAGTAATCAAGAAAGCGCACTATATCCACCCGGACGACAAACAAGCGGTGATCATGGTCAATGCAGAAGCAATGTTCAGCATGATTGACAATCTGTTCACAGGAATCAAAATTTTGGCATGGATGGTAGGTTTGGGAACATTGCTGGCAGGAGCTATCGGAGTAAGCAATATTATGATGGTTACCGTGAAAGAACGTACAACCGAAATCGGCATCCGCCGAGCCATTGGCGCACGCCCTAAAGATATTCTAAACCAAATTCTTTCTGAAAGCATGGTATTGACAACTTTTGCAGGGTTGATGGGAATTAGTTTCGGAGTCTTGATCTTACAAGGGCTGGAAATAGGAACGGCAGCTTCGGGTACAGAGGCTCATTTCCAAATCAGCTTCTGGATGGCCGTCGGGGCCTGCATCTTATTGATGGTCCTAGGTATGCTGGCCGGATTGGCACCGGCTTATCGCGCTATGGCCATCAAACCCATTGAGGCTATAAGAGACGAATAAAGCCGTCCGACGTAACGGATAAAGTTTCCATGCAAGAACAAACAAGAATAAAAAAATAATAAAACAAACAGATATGAAAAAGTATGTAAAAATTGCACTATTAGTCATCGTTGCACTGATATTCATCGGAACATTTGTATTTCTCTATCAAAAATCACAACCCAAAGCCAGCGTGTATACTATATTAAACGCAGAAATCACCGATCTGAAAAAGACCACTGTAGCTACCGGAAAAATAGAACCGCGTGACGAGATTCTGATTAAGCCGCAGATTTCAGGTATCATTGACGAGGTATATAAGGAAGCCGGACAAAAAATAAAGAAAGGAGAAGTGATTGCCAAAGTAAAGGTGATCCCCGAACTGGGACAACTAAACTCGGCAGAAAGCCGTGTAAGACTGGCAGAAATCAATGCCAGACAAGGAGAAACGGACTTTGCCCGTATGAAAAAACTGTTCGAAAGCAAACTTATCAGCAGTGAAGAATACGAAAAGAGTGAAGTAGCCGTAAAACAGGCACGTGAAGAATTACAAACAGCCAAAGATAACCTGGAAATAGTCAAAGAAGGTATCACTAAAAACAAGGCTTCATTCAGTAGTACCCTTATCCGATCTACTATTGACGGATTGATTTTGGATGTGCCCGTAAAAGCCGGTAACTCCGTCATAATGAGCAACACATTCAATGACGGAACCACTATCGCCACCGTAGCCAACATGAATGATCTGATTTTCCGAGGCAATATTGATGAAACGGAAGTAGGACGCATACACGAAGGCATGCCGGTAAAAATAACTTTAGGAGCCTTACAAAACATGGAATTTGATGCACAACTAGAATATATCTCTCCTAAAGGTGTAGAAGAAAATGGTGCCAACCAATTTGAGATCAAAGCAGCCATCACAGTCCCCGACAGTATTACCATCCGTTCCGGATATAGCGCAAATGCGGAAATCGTTCTGGCACGTGCCAGCAAGGTACTGGCAGTACCCGAAAGTACTGTTGAGTTTAAAAACGACTCTACTTTTATATACGTATTGACAGATAGTGTACCTTCACAGAAATTCAGCCGTCGTGCCGTTATTACAGGTATGAGTGACGGTATCCAGATTGAAATAAAGAACGGTCTGAATGTCAATGAAAAAGTACGCGGAGCAGAAAAGAAATAACAGAATATCATTATGAAAAAACAAATCATTATAGCCTTGGCCACCCTGACTGCATTACCGGTCGTTTCCCAAGAAAAATGGGATTTACGTAAATGCATTGATTATGCTATAGAACACAACCTGAGTATCAAGCAACAGGAAGCTGCAAGAGATCAGAATGCAGTGGATTTGAATACTGCTAAATACAGCCGGCTGCCTAATCTGAACGGTAATGTGGGCCAGTCATTTAACTTCGGCCGTGCCTTGCAGGCAGACAATACGTACGGCGACCGTAATACCAAAAACACCAACTTCTCACTCAGTACCAGTATTCCTTTATTTACAGGATTGCGGATACCGAACAACATCGCTCTCAGCAAACTGAACCTGAAAGCAGCTACAGAAGACTTGAACAAGGCCAAAGAAGATATCAGCATTTCTGTCACCTCTGCCTATCTACAAATTCTTTTTAATGAAGAATTGGCAAAAGTAGCTCACAACCAAGTAGAGTTAAGCCGGGAACAGCTGGAATTGAAAGAAGCCTATTTCAAAAATGGGAAAGCATCTGAAGCCGAAGTCTATGAAGCCCGCGCACGCGTCGCACAAGACGAAATGTCAGCAGTACAGGCTGACAATAACTATCAGTTAGCCTTGTTAGAACTGAGCCAGCTGTTGGAACTTCCTACTCCTGACGGATTTGGAGTAGTATCTCCCCGTGTAGAGGATGATTTTACTCTGCTTTCACTTCCCGAAGATATCTATGCACAAGCTGTTCTGAACAAACCAAGTATTAAAGCAGCCCAATTTCGTCTGGAAGGTGCGGCCAAAAATATCCGTATTGCCCAAAGTTCCTGGTATCCGCAATTAAACTTCAGTGCAGGTATAGGAACAAACTACTATAATATCTCAGGAGTAGAAAATGCTTCATTCAGCAGCCAGTGGCATCAAAATTTTAATAAATACCTGCAATTCTCACTCAGCATTCCGTTGTTCAACCGTTTTGACACACGAAATAAAGTAAAGAACGCACGCATCCAGCGCACTGCTTTATCATGGAAGTTGGAAGAAAGCAAAAAGGCTCTTTTCAAAGAAATACAGCAAGCATACTATAATGCAGTAGCTGCCGAAAGCAAATACAAAAGCAGTAATACAGCTACGGATGCTTCTGAAGCTTCCTTCCGTCTGATGAGCGAAAAATATGCCAATGGTAAAGCCAACGCTACTGAATACAATGAGGCACGTACCAATTGGATGAAAGCCGTTTCGGATATGCTTCAAGCAAAATATGACTATCTGTTCCGTACCAAGATTCTGGATTTCTACAAAGGAGTTCCTCTTACTTTGGAATAAATTATTAAGATTCACCACAGATTTTCACAGTCTATTCATAATCAGATTCTGCGTTGACCTGTGGTGAATCATCATAAAAACGACCTTTACAATTCCGGACAATTCATTGTGTTTCGGACTCTTATTTACGTCGGTTTTCGTTGTTTTTCAAATCATACTATACCGTACGCATACGCACTGCTGTTCTTTCCTTAGAATTACTTTTATTGCTTCCTCCTGAACGGTCCGAATCTTTCTCTTTCTTACCATTTCCTCTTCTCACATCCCTGCCGGATGGAGTAATACGCCTATTTTCATGACGGTCTTTATCAACCTGTGAGTTCTGTCCACGTCGTGAAGGGCGCCCATCATGCTTGTTATTCTGATCCTTCTTCGGTCTGTCCGGCCTTGCCTGTGGAACAGACGGACGACGATGATCACCCGACGGCCTGTCAGGATGGATTTGAGGTCTGTTTGGACGAGTCTGAGGAGGAGTGGCCGGGCGATGATGCTCCTTTTGTGGAGGACGAACAGCTATATTGAAATCACGACGACGGTGCATATCATACGTCATTCTGTCATGGCGGATACGATAATGGCCATCGTACACATCATGGCGGTAATGGTCACGATAATGGGTCTTATAATAACTGACATTATTGAAATGAGTACGATAATGCCCTCCGCAATAACTAGCATAATGATGCGGTTTGCCATAGTAGAAAAAATTCACATTATTATATACCAGATAAATACGGAAATGCCATTTGTTCTCATGCGCATAAATGGGACGGTAGAAATGCTCAGCCCTCATAAAACGACGATATTGCGCACTGGAAAGTATCCAACGAAGATCATCATTACGCACATCCAGAAAATCATAGTAACGTTCCAACGCATAATCATAGCCTCTTACCACATCATCCATCAGATAACGGACATTATTGATAAAATCATAATTCACCTCATATACATCATTGTATTGCCGCGGAGTGAGTTTCAGTTCATATGCCATACGGTCGGTAAGGAAACGAGTGTTCTGTCTCATTTTGCTGATACTCATGGCCCCCATTGCGGGAATAGTTATACCTAGCATACAAATCACTATCAGTAATGTAGTCCATCTTTTCATAGCTGTTCCGTTTTTAGTTTGTTAGTTCTATGGCACAAAAATAGGGGAAATCGCTTTCCCCCACAATTGATTTTCCCCATAAGTTCATAGGGCTTTTCCTATATCCGGTAGGGAAAAGCTCCACTAAGTGAGGCGTATCCCCTCAGCTTCCAAAACAACCAGGCGTTTTTTATATAAATCCCCCACCGCTTTCTTGAAAGTTTTCTTACTGACACCAAAAGCATCATAGATATCCTCAGCAGCACTTTTATCATTCAATGGAGTGAAGCCTTCATGATCTTTAATATATTGTAATAACACTTCCGAAAAATCATCCACCTTCTTTGCGCCCAACTTTTGCAGAACCAAATCGATCTTACCATCCTCACGCACCTGCTTTACATAAGCCTTCAGCCTCATACCGGTTTCTAAAGGTTGGAAAATCTCATTATCGTAAAGCAAACCACTGAACTTATTTTCCACAATAGCCTTAAATCCCAAATCTGTTTTCTGCCATATCAGGATATCCACTTCCTGTCCCAGCCGATAGTCGGGATGTTCTTTAGAAAGATAATGCTCCACTTTAGCAGATGCCATAATGCGGTAACTATCTTCGTCTATATGTGCGTGTATTATATACTTTCTCCCTTTCTGCATTTTCATCTTTTGTTCACGGAAAGGTACAAAAAGGTCTTTCATCAATCCCCAATTCAAAAACGCACCAAACTCATTAATCCATGCCACTTCCAAACAGGCAAACTCGTCCACCTGCACCAACGGCTGCAAAGTGGTAGCTATCAGCCTTTCCTCATTGTCAAGATAAAGAAAGACATTCAGCACGTCGCCAGGCTTACAGCCTTCGGGTACATAACGCGTAGGCAATAAAATCTCTCCGTCATCGCCTCCATCTAAATAAACACCAAAATCTACTTCTTTTACAACCTCCAGCTGGTTGTATTTTCCCAGTTTTACGTTCATTAGCTAAATTTTTTCTCAAAGATAGGAAAAAAGCATTATCTTTACTCAGTATTAACCAAGAAAACCCCAATTAGTTATGGATAATTTTATCTTTCACAATCCTACACGCCTCATCTTTGGCAAAGGCATGATTGCCCAATTGTCCCAACAGATACCGGCCGACAAGAGAATCATGATCACTTTCGGAGGTGGCAGTGTAAAAACCAATGGAGTCTATGAACAAGTAATCCAAGCCCTTGAAGGACGTGATTACACGGAGTTTTGGGGAATAGAATCAAATCCCGATATATCTACCTTGAAAAAGGCGATAGAATCAGGCAAAGAAAAAAACATTGACTTCCTGCTGGCAGTAGGTGGCGGCTCAGTTATAGACGGCACCAAGTTGATTTCCGCTGGTATTCCCTACAACGGAGATGCCTGGGAACTGGTTAAAAAAGGCAGTGCACAAAACACGATTCCTTTAGGAACTGTGCTAACCATTCCCGCCACAGGTTCAGAAATGAATAACGGAGCTGTAATTTCATGCCGTGAAACTCATGAAAAATATCCATTTTTCTCCTCCCATCCTGTATTTTCTATCCTAGATCCGACAGTAACTTTCTCACTGCCCGACTATCAGATAGCTTGCGGACTGGCAGACACTTTTGTACACGTCATGGAACAATACATGACCAAAACAAACGAATCTTATCTAATGGACCGCTGGAGCGAAAGCATCCTTCGTACATTGGTACAAATCGCTCCGCAAATCAAAGAAAACAAACAGGACTATCACTTGATGAGTGAATTTATGATGTCCGCCACTATGGCTTTGAACGGTTTTATTGCTATGGGAGTATCCGAAGACTGGGCCACCCACATGATAGGGCATGAGCTGACCGCACTACATGGCATGACACACGGCCAGACCCTGGCAATCGTATTTCCCGGAACTCTACGGACACTCGCCGATAAAAAACGTGACAAAATACTACAATATGGCGAACGTATCTGGGGGGTTACTTCAGGAGTTCCCAGTGTACGGGTATCGCTAACCATAGAAAAAACTGAAGAATTCTTTAGAAATTTAGGACTTAAGACTCGCTTGGATGAAGCAGGAATAGGCGATGATACCATTGAAGAAATAGTACGCCGGTTCAATGAGAGAGGCGCAGCATACGGAGAGGACGGTGATGTAACGGGAGAAGTGGCACGCCGGATTCTGCAAAACTGTAAATCGAAAAAAGAAACAACTGATACAGAAGGAACGAGTATGAAAACAGTTATTCTTACTTCTTTCAAAAGTGATGTCCGCGCACACATGTTACAGGATCTTCTAAAAATGAAGGTATAGAATCCATGTTGCAGGGAGAATATACAGCCCAAGTTTTGGCTTATATTCCGGGAATGGAAATAAAGGTTCTAGTCTTCGAAAAGATTATGTCCGGGCATTTGAGATCCTGAAAGCCAGTTTTCCCGAGAAAGTATAAGCATAACTTCTCCTATACCATTCAAACTTTCTCATCCATATCTTGTTATAGGGAGTATTCAAACCTAAACTAAAGATGTACATGAGAAAGTTTTATTTTTACCTTTACTGGCACTGCTAGCTTCGTGCGGTAAAACGAGGAGTAGATTTTGTGAAGATTTTTATACTCGTGAAGGCTTACTTCGCATTATGAAAAAACGATTATTTGAACATGCTAGCCAGCCTCGTGTTGCCTGCGCAGATATTAGATTACTTTTCTATCTCTAAGTCGAAACAAACTCTAAGATTCATATCATCTGATGAAAAGATGAATGTTAGCAACACGCTACTGAATCCAAAGGTTTTATGGAAGCTGTAAATGTGACAGACTTCCCATACGGGACCATAAGGTAATTCTCAAGATCAGACGCCGGCGTTGGACGGACTTACGCACAGGGAAAATTTAGTATTCCCATCGACCTCGACATTGTGGCCATGGGAACCTGATACTCCAAAGAATTTGGATCTTTTAAAAGAAACGTATGGAGACATCCCCGGTGACTTGCCGTACGCTTGAGGAATTCTATCATATAGACTGTCATACATTCGAAAACAGTACAAGGAGGTTCTCAGCGGATATCGTAATTGGGAACAGTTATCTCATGCCGATGAATGGATGCTGTTTCCAGAGAATATAGGACCGCATCTGGCAATTGACGAAACATCGCTCTCAAACGGTGAACTTTACACCTTTGTGACCAACCGCGATGCCTGCACAAGGGAGTGCTCTCTTGTAGCAGTTGTGGCAGGCACCAAATCGGAGGATGTAATAGCCGTACTTCAGCGAATTGACGAGGAAAGTCGTTATGCCGTTAAAGAAGTGACACTTGACCTTTCAGACTCCATGCGCAAGATCGTACGGACTGCATTTCCTAAAGCCTGCCGTGTGATAGACCGTTTTCACATTCAGAAATTAGCTTGTGATGCCGTGCAGGAATTACGCATCAAACACCGTTGGGATGCCATACAGCAGGCCAATGAGGAAATGGAGGAAGCTAAACAGAAGAACGAGGATTATGTCCCATACCGATATTCTAATGGTGATACCGTAGGGAGTTGCTTATACGCTCGCGGTATTTACTTTTCAAATCAGCCGATAAATGGACAGAGAGGCAGAAACAAAGGGCGGCAATACTATTCGAAGAATACCCTGACGTTAAAAAGCATATGGTTTGTGCCATTCCTGCGGATGATATTCTCAAGGAATACCATAAAGGATGCTGCACGTCTGGCTATGGCACGGTGGTATTATAAAGTAGAAGAAGCAGGGATGCATTCTTTTAACGTCATTGCCGCTACTTTTATGAACACTATGATGAAATACTGAATTTCTACAACCATCGTTCTTCAAATGCAATGGCAGAATCTTTCAATGCTAAAATTAAACTGTTCAGAGCAAACCTAAGAGGCGTAGCTGACAAGAGGTTCTTCCTTTTCCGCATTGCTAAACTATATGCGTATCCCCACTAAAAGCTACTGACTCGTAAAACGAGGATTGTGACATTGTCACCCCCAACCAGAAGATCTGGTATCTCCGGCACTATATGCCACTCTGAGCCAAAGTAGCACAGATCCTTACAATGGTCCATTAGAAGTACTACCTTGTGAAACGAATGGAAGTTTTATATAGGCAATTATACAGCCAAGGGAAAACAAGTTCCTTTTCCAGCATATTACTTAATCACGAATGGAATAGGAAAATCCCAAAAATATCCTTTAAGGCTTCCTGTAGGTACATACAATGTGATATATTGGGGATATCCCGATTACTTTGGTACAGCAGGTGATGCCTATCTGGCAGATCCCACGCTAATTATAGGCAAAAAACTGAATACAACCAGTTTAGGATTAAGGAAAATACCGGGAGATACGGTATACTACCCGATACATAGCCTTGTATACGGAACACAAAATATAAATATAGGGAAAGATGACCTGCAAGCACATCTTAAACATGCTTCAGCAGCCTTAAGCGTCATAGTGTCTGAAACAAACGGTGATGCTTTCAGTGATGCCATTGATTCAATGTGGATATACATCAGTAATATCCATAGCAACCTGAATTATTTTTCAGCCCGGCCCGAAGGCACTTTCAAAACAATCAGCTTCGGGTTGAAACCCAGCACTAACCGTACAGAATTCAACAATAATTTTGTATCGGTGTTCCCCTCTCAGCCTAATCCTATGTTTCAAATCTTTGTACAGTTAAGTAACGGAACAATAAAGCATTACCAACAAAAACTAACTACACAACTTAATGCCGGGACAAGAACAACAGTCAACCTGAGTATGGACGGTGTACTACTGGAAGAGGGAGATACCGGAGAATTCCAGATAGACAAATGGAAAGAACAGCATGACAGTATTCACATATCATTAAACTGATCTTTATTCTATTAAATTTTCAAAGAGATCCTGCCATCTACCATGTGAATAGTACGGTCTGTCAAACGAGCCAGATTTTCATCATGAGTAACAATAACAAAAGTTTGACCTAACTTATCACGTAAATCAAAGAACAACTGATGAAGTTCCTCTTTATTGCGAGTATCCAGACTGCCCGACGGCTCATCCGCAAGGATAACCGCCGGGTTGTTTATTAATGCACGCGCTACCGCCACCCGTTGCTTCTCCCCTCCCGACAATTCAGCCGGTTTGTGCGAAGCACGTTCGGACAAGCCCAAAAAAGCTAGCGTTTCTTTGGCTTTCCGCATAGCTTCGGAAGAAGATGTACCTGCTATCAACGCAGGCATCATCACATTCTCTAAAGCTGTAAACTCAGGAAGTAACTGGTGGAACTGGAACACAAAGCCAATCTGCCGGTTACGAAAAGCCGACAACTCTTTTTCCTTCAAACAACTCACTTCTGTACCATTCAGTAAAATAGTACCCGTATCCGCCTTATCCAGCGTTCCCATAATCTGCAATAATGTAGTTTTCCCCGCACCGCTGGGCCCCACAATACTTACCACTTCTCCTTTTTCTATCATCAAGTCAATACCTTTCAGTACCTGCAATGTCCCGAAACTCTTCGTTATTCCCTGTAATTCTATCATAATCAAATTCTTCTTATCACATACTCCGCCAGATAACAGCCAAAGACTGCCGGCATATAACTCACGGTTCCGGCAGTAGATTTCTTATTTTTCTCATCATCTACCAATATCACCGCATCCTGATCGGCCTGCTCTGTACTAAATACAACCGGAAGTTTTCGTTTCATCCCCATTTTCTGCAAACGCTTCCGCACGGCTTTGCTTAATCCGCAATGGTAAGTATCCCATAAATCGGCAAAACGAACCTGAGTAATATCCCATTTAGCACCGGCCCCCATACTACTCACAATGGGCAGACGGCGTTGAAGCACATTATATATAAGGTAACATTTAGGAGCTACCGTATCAATGGCATCCACCACAAAATCAAATTTTGCACTGTCCAGCAATTCCGGAATACGCTCATCTTTCAGATACTCCACCAATACAGTCAATTCCAAATCGGGATTAATATCACGGAAACGTTCCGCCAAAATTTCCGCTTTGGGACGTCCCACAGCAGAGTGAAGGGCCGGAAGCTGACGATTAATATTACTGGGCTGCACAATGTCTGCATCCACTATTGTCATACGGCCTACTCCTGCACGACAAATCATCTCGGCAGCATACGCCCCAACTCCACCTAAACCTACCACCAGCACATGAGCGTGACGCAGGCGTTTCATCTTATCTTTTCCCAGCAACAACTCCGTACGTTGCTGCCACTCTATATTAATTTCGTTCATCACCTTTCTTAAACCATTTGTAGAACCATTTTCCTACATTATCATATACTCGTGTTTCCGATTGCCCGCGAGGGTCAGAAAACGAAACAATCTCTTGCGGATCGTCCCCTAACTGATCCGGATACACAATCAACAAACTGTTATTGGCAAAGTACTTGCTGATTTGTGACGGCAGACGTTCAAAAGAAGTCTGATAAGAGATGGAACCTTTACGCGAAGACACAACCACAAACAGATGGTCATAATTCACCTGTCCGGTCAATAAAAGCAGATCATCCCACTCTTCCAATAAAGAAAACTCCGTAAAAGTATTCGCCTCCTGTTTTTCTGTCAGGGCACGCAAATGCTTCAATGTATCTTCCGTTGCAAAGAAATGCACGCGGCATCCCAATTGTTTACCCATACGGCAGAGCTGTGTCATCCATTTCAAGAAACCTTTTTCATATTCCGCCTTATCGGGAACCGCCACCACAATCCGGCGCAACGTATTGACAGGCATCAATAATTTAGCGATCATAATCTGGCGGTTCGTGCCCTTCAACAAGTTTTCCGTCATTGTACCAAAGAAAGAATCCATCAAATTCGTCTTACGATGCAAACCTATTACAATATCCGTTACCGCATATTCTTTCTGCGTATGAATAATACCTTGCGCAATATTCAAATCATAACGCAACACAGTCTTTACAGACGCATCGGCAGCAGCAGCAATCATCGCCGTACGCTCCAAGTTACGCTTGCCTATGAGTTCCTTGGTTTCTGAAGTATTATTATCATTGATCACACTCAGTGCCACCAATGACTCTTTTTGTTTAGGATGTCTCATCATCAAAGCCATGCCTACCAATCCTTCTATGGTTTCAGGATTAGCTACCGGAATCAAGATGCGTTCCTGTTCCTTACCTTCGCTGCCCTCCATCAGATTTTCCTGGGTCACCATTTTGCGTGCGGCACGCTCTGTCACAACAGAACTTATAATACAAGTGAACAAAATCATGACCACCGTACCATTCAAAACATCATCATTCAACAACCGCTCTCCATTTTCCATAATAATACCGTGACCTATCAACACAGCGGCCAAAGTCGCAGCAGCCTGTGCATTGCTTAATCCGAATATCAGGCTGCCCTCCACTTTTTTCATGCCATATATCTTCTGGGTTATCCATGCAGCCAGCCACTTACTGAATGTCGCCACTACGGTCATTACAACCGCCACTTTCAGCGCTTCACCTTCCGTAAAAAGGCAACGTACATCAATAATCATTCCCACCCCAATCAAGAAATAGGGAATAAACAGCGCATTACCCACAAACTCCAGCCGGTTCATCAAAGGAGAAACATGAGGAACAAAACGATTCAATACCAGCCCGGCAAGGAAAGCTCCCAAAATACCTTCCATCCCCACCAGTTCCATCAAGCCTCCGCCCAGGAACACCATAGCCAGCACAAATATAAATTGCATCACCGCATCCTCATATGTACGGAAAAACCACCGGCTGATGCGAGGCATTAAAAATATGATAAGTCCGAACAGCAAAACCACCTTGGCAACCAACAGCACCCAAAACAGTCCGCCTACGTCCTCACCTTTATACATACCACCAATAACAGCCAGCACCATCAAAGCCAGCACCACAGTCACCGCCGTACCACCAATAGTGATACTGACCGTCCGTTGCCGCGACAAGCCATACCGGCTGATAATAGGATAAGCAATCAAGGTGTGACTGGCATACATACTGGCCAGCAGCACAGAAGTCAGGAATCCATAGTTCAGCATACTCATGCTACTCCATATGCCCAGCCCCATCGGGATGAGGAAAGTAAACATACCAAAGACC
>SCPO01000323.1_pt1 | contig 25193 bp, 44 predicted proteins | sample 6106821 | NCBI WGS metagenome assembly SCPO01 (sample SAMN10720448, study PRJNA508395) | human gut metagenome | isolation source: Participant 2 stool, 0 month | host: Homo sapiens | collected 2017 | reverse complement strand
AATATAAAATAAACTGGCTTCTGGTACTGTATCCATAAAGCACTTGTGAAACAGCGGATTTTCATAAGTATTTGCGTATTCCGTATAAAAGGGTTCTGCTTGATCGTAATATTCTTCTTTCGTGATTCTTCCGTCCAGATAGTCCTTCATTTGATCTAACAAAACCGCTCTAAACTCAATGTCGCTCATGCTCATTTATCCACTCCCATTTTATATGTTAAAAATTACGGATTCCTGACAGGATTATATCACAACTATAATCCCATGTTCAACTGATCCGACAAATCGAACACCTTAAAATCCCATACTACTATTCCCATTACTCCATCAGCTTTTTATAGATTTCTTCCACATCATAGTCTGGAGCAAACGATTTTGCCACATCCATGATTCTCTGCACCTTTCCCACATCATCTTCCTCCAGCTCATTTGCAATCGTGACTGCATCCTTGCCTTTTAATGCCTTTTTACACACCTTCCCGATCAGCCAGGTCAGCGATGCATACGCCAATCGTTCTTCCCTGACCTGTGCCCTGAAATCTTCCTCCGCCCATCTTAACTTTTCTTCCAAAGTAGCCATATTGTCTCTCTTTTACTCTTCTTCTGATTTTTTCATCGAACGATGAGCGTAAATCTGAGGTGGTAGCAATGCAGGCTGACATAAACAGGTTCTGAGTATATTTCAGAATACTGAGTATAGAAAAGAAATGTCCGGAATAAAATAAAATTATATACGCAGGTGCCTTTTAGGTGGCTCGGAGAAGATCCGGGCTTTTTTATATTCGTTTTCAGGAGGTAATTTCACATGTTCAGGAACACAAAAGGAAACAGGCGTTTTCCGGATTTTTGGCTTTTTCTATTATAAAAAGAAACAAGCGGCTGTTTGAAAACACTTTACCCATTTTCGTACCTGCTGCGGCACAATATGTTTTTGCTGCAGAAAAGAAAAAACCACAGCCAGTCAGGGTTTACCGACTGTCCGTGGTCTTTTCCAATTTATTATGACATATGTGTTTTTGCTCTTTGTTTCCGATTATAATGGGAATTAACAAATCCCCCAAACGAACCTCAAACCTCATCAATGGCATGACCGATATCATTTCTCATATATTTATTCCCAAATTCCACCCACTCGGTTGCCTTGTAAGCATTGGCACGGGCCTCTTTGAGATTGCCTCCTGTGGCTGTGACGCCCAGCACCCGGCCGCCGTTTGTGACAATCTGGCCCTGATCGTTTAATTTTGTGCCTGCATGGAATACAAAATATCCGTCTGCATCCTTAAAACGCTCCAGGCCGGAAATAGGATAGCCCTTTTCATAGTGCTCCGGATATCCGTCCGATGCCAGGACTACGCATACGGCTGCATTGTCCTCAAATTCCAGTTCCACCTGATCCAGAGTGCCGTCAATGCAGGCTTCAAAAAGATCTGCCAGATCGTTTTTCATCCTTGGGAGCACCACCTGGGTCTCCGGATCGCCGAAGCGGGCGTTGTACTCCAGCACCTTGGGGCCATCTTCAGTAAGCATCAGACCAAAGAAAATGATCCCCTTAAATTCTCTGCCCTCCGCTCTCATGGCATCCACCGTAGGCTGATAGATCTTTTCCCTGCAGAATGCATCTACCTCGGAGGTATAGAAGGGACTTGGGGAAAATGTGCCCATTCCGCCTGTATTTAATCCCTGATCCCCATCCTTTGCCCGCTTGTGATCCTGAGCAGAAGTCATGATTTTGATGGTCTTTCCATCCACAAAGGATAAGACGGAAACCTCCCGTCCGGTCATAAATTCCTCGATTACGATCTCGTCTCGGCAGAACCAAACTGCTTATCCAGCATCAGGGTGCGTACCCCTTCCTTTGCTTCTTCCAGATTACTACAGATTAAAACGCCTTTTCCCAGAGCCAGGCTGTCTGCCTTTAATACGATGGGCATTCTGGCAGTTTCCAGGTATTTGATGGCCTCCTCCGGGTCTGTGAAGGTTTGTAAGCCGCTGTGGGGATATTGTATTTTTTCATCAGATCCTTTGAAAATGCCTTGGAACCCTCCAGAATCGCTGCATTTGCTCTGGGGCCGAAGGCACGCAGTCCTGCCGCCTCAAAGGCATCTACGGCTCCTGCTGCCAGAGGATCATCCGGAGCTACTACGGTTAAGTCAATCCCATGCTCCTTTGCAAAGGCCACCTGCCGGTCAAATTCCATCACGCCGATATTGACGCATTCTGCAATCTCTGCGATTCCCGCATTTCCGGGAGCACAGTAAATTTTTCTACTCTGGGGCTTTTGAAAGCTTCCATGCAATGGCATGCTCTCTTCCGCCGCCTCCTATGATCAGAATCTTCATATCAACTCTTCCTCTCCTATACTTCCCCATGGGCGATCATCTGGATTGCTTTTGGAAGAATAATCCATTCTGCCTGCTCCATGACCCGTCTCTGCAGGATTTCAGGAGTATCTCCCTTTTCCACCTCTACTGCCTTCTGCAGAATGATCGGCCCCGTATCCATACCGCCGTCCACATAATGTACCGTTGCACCTGTGACCTTTTACGCCTCTTCTCAGCGCTTCCTCATGAACCTTCAGTCCATAATAGCCTACACCGCAGAAGGATGGGATCAGGGACGGATGGATATTGATGATCCTTCCCTCATATTTTTTCACCATAGCCTCAGGAATTTTACCAAAAGCCCGCCAGCACGATAAGATCCAGCTTATATTTATCTACTTTTTCAAGAAAGGCCCTGTTAAAGGCTTCCCTGCTCTCAAACTCCTTCGGAGATATACATACAGCCTCAATGCCGTGCGTTCTGGCCCGCTCTAAGGCATAAGCGCCGGGATTGTTGCTGATCACTACACTGATTTCCGTGTCTGTGATCTTCCCGCTGTCAACGGCGTCCAGAATTGCCTGCAGATTAGTGCCTCCGCCGGATACCATTATCCCTGTTCTTAACATAAGGCCACTCCCTTTTCGCCCTCTACAATGGAGCCGATCACATAAGGAGTATCTCCGGCCGCCCGGATGGCCTCCATAGCCTTCTCTGCATCTGCCGGGTCAACTGCCACGATCATACCGATTCCCATATTGAAGGTGTTGTACATCATTTCTTCCGCAATATTTCCCTTTTCCTGTAAAAGCTTAAAGATTGCCGGAACCTCATAGCTGTCCTTTAATCACTGCACGGACGCCGTCCTTTAACATACGGGGCACATTTTAATAAAACCGCCTCCGGTAATGTGGCTGCAGGCCTTTACGGCCACTCCGGCCTTTTAATACTCTTTAATGCTTTTACATAGATACGGGTAGGCGCCAAAAGGGCTTCTCCAAGAGTCTTTCCCAGGCAGTCATAATAGGTATTTAATCCTTCTGCGGTCATCTCCTGCTCAAATACCTTGCGCACCAGTGAAAAACCATTAGAATGTACGCCGGTGGATGCCATACCGATGAGCACGTCTCCTGCCTTTAAGCTCTCTCCTGTGATCATTTCCTTCCGGTCGCAGACACCGACTGCAAAGCCTGCCAGATCGTAATCATCCTCAGGCATCAGTCCCGGATGCTCTGCGGTCTCGCCTCCAATCAAGGCAGCCTCAGACTGTAAGCACCCTTCAGCTACTCCCTTTACGATGTCGGCAATCTTTTCAGGATAATTCTTTCCGCAGGCAATGTAATCCAGGAAAAATAAAGGCTCGCCTCCGGCGCAGGCAATATCGTTTACGCACATGGCCACCGCATCAATACCGATGGTGTTATGCTTATCCATGATGATCGCCAGCTTCACCTTGGTACCGCATCCGTCTGTACCGGATAAAAGCACTGGATCCTCCATGTCCTTAATCTTTGACAGGGAAAACGCCCCTGAAAATCCGCCCAGACCGCCTAATACCTCCGGCCGCATGGTTTTCTTTACGTGCTCTTTCATCAGCTCTACGGACTTGTAACCCGCCTCTATATCTACTCCGGCTTTCTTATAATCCATCATCATCTCATCCTCTCCTTTACATCTGTGCAAGGTATTCTTTATAACCCAGTTTTTCCAGCTTTTCCGCCTTTTTTACCACATCATTTTTAAGGCCCTCGGAATACAATTTAAGCTTTTCAAGAAGCCCTGAATCAGAAGCAGCAAGGATCTTTGCCGCAAGGATGCCTGCATTGGCTCCTCCGTTGATGGCTACAGTGGCAACGGGAATGCCGCTTGGCATCTGTACGATGGAATAAAGGGAATCTACGCCGCCCAGGTCTGAGGTCTTCATAGGAATACCGATCACGGGAAGGGGGAATACAGCTGCACACATACCCGGCAGATGGGCTGCCTTCCAGCTCCTGCGATATTACCTTAAAGCCCTTTTCCTCGGCGCTTTTGCCCACTGAAAGAAGATATCCGGCTCTCTGTGGGCAGAGATAATCGTCATCTCATAATCAATTCCCAGCTGATCCAGGATCTCCGCTGCCTTTGCCATAACCGGCATATCTGAGTCGCTGCCCATTACAATTCCTAACCTTTTGCCATGTTTCAATCTCCTTTTCTAATAATAAATATTAGCTTTTCTAATAAGTATCTTTTTATATCTTAATGTTACTTATAATTATAATACTAAGAAACTCTGGCAACGTCAATACTATTCTTTTAAAAAAGAAGCTTAAAAAAGGGCGCATTACAGCGCCCGGTTTAATTCCTCTGTTCCAGGCAGCACAAACTGGCCGGCCTGAATCAGCAGAATTTCACTTCCGTCTGCCTTTACAGCCGTGATATCCCCAGTTCATTATAAGGAATGGTAATATCTGTATGACAGCTGAAATAGGCTCTGGACATATCTTCTTTTCTTAAAAGGGAAATCTCATTGTCCCTGGCAATCACTTCTTTTCCGTCAGGATTGTACATGGGTGAATCCTCGGCAAAGCTGTAGCAGGTATCTCCCACTGCAAAGTGAGGCCCTGTCTTTTCTGCGATCAGGATAGGAAGCTTGCTGCCGATGTTGTATTTTTGCCATGGCATAAGCTGCGGTGTTGGTTCCAATAGCGAACTCGCCTAAGGGAAGCCAACTGTGACCGTTTAAGATTACCTGCTTTACCAGTTCTTTTCCTGAATCGAAATTTCCGCAGGAAAACTCCGTCACCCTTCCATCCTCAAACTCCAGACGAAGATCCTTAAAGAGATACTCCTCACATAGACCTCCTTCACATGAAGCAGGCCCTTTGTTCTCTAATACCGGAGAAGTAAAGACTTCCCCAGAGGAATATTTACATCGGAAACACAGTTTTCAAAGTTTGTTTCCCTGAAGGGTCATTTAAAGTGTGCAGATGAACAGTCAGATCGGTTTCATTACCCTCCCGTCCTGTGATCCGCACATACTCCGCCTGATCCAATGCATCAATAAGCGTCTGCTGGATTTTCTGGTAGGTATCGTAATCCAAAGTATTGATCCGGATAGTTTCCCTTAAAAATCTCCTCAAAATCAGGCCCGATCTCCGGTCTTGGAAATGCGATGATGGTAAAACTGGTCTCATCTCCGGGCATATACTGGTTCACGATCTGCCTGGATGCAGTGGCATAGGAAAGAGTCAGCTCCTGCTGGTGATCATTTAAAGAAAACGCAGTCTTCTTATTTACCGGCTCAAATTCCTCTTCCCCAAAGGTTTCCACCACAGCCGGACCGGCACACATAGCTGCCAGGTCTTTATATTCCTCATAAGCGGTTTTTAAAATAGACAGCTTGCGCTCCTTAAAAGCATTTCCCATATACAGGGCGCTGTCATAGCGGTGGTCATAATCATACTGGCGGTTGGCAGACGTACCGTAATATCCCCTTTTGCCGTTTGAACGGCGGTTTAAGGACTCCACTGCGGCACGATAGCAGACCGGTTCCAGCCCCAGGCTGCGAAACTGCTCCACTGCACGGCGGATCATGCACTCAAATCCCAGCTGGTATTCCACTACCACTGTCTTTTTCTTTGAAGATCCCTGCCCATTACCTCAAAGCCGCGGCGGTAGCCTTCTGTATAGGTATGGGCCATTTTTTCAATGGTTTCCTCCGGCAGCGAAGCCATAAACGCTGCCAGCCTACGCTCTGAATCAGAAACATACTCTCCGTACTGATACAGATAGCGCAGATCTGTCAGGTCTGAATCCATAATGATATCTGCTGCAAAGCTTAAAGCAGGATCCAGCCCTTCTCTGATCCGCCATGGCAGATGCAGATCTACATAATCGCTCACATACCAGTACAGCGCATCCCGTACCGCCTGCTCCCTGGGAGTCTCATTTTCCTCCTCCCATGCCTGGGTAAAAGGTTATAAACCTCTAAAAAAGATCTCGCACAAAATCGCAATATATTCCAGGCGCATTTCAAAGGCATACACAATGCAGCCCCTGAGTTCTGTATAAAGAAAGGATAAAAGAGGGCCAAATTCCTTCCCCAGACAGTCTGCCGCATAATCAGGATTGGCAAAGCTCTCCCCATAATTTTCAGGGAGAATATCCTCATAAAGGCGGTGGATTCCAGTCTGAAAGCTCCTCTAAGGAAAGCTTCTCCCAGCTCCGGCAGTTCTTTCTCCCCCCCCTGGCAGTTAAAAGCTCACGGATCATGCCTAAGAATCCGGCGGTCCGTTTAAATAAAGGCCGTATGGCAGACGAGCGTCCTCCTCCTTAATCGAACGGATACGATCCAGAGAAAGCTCCAGGCGTTCCCTTACGGCTTCATTTTCTTCCCGTAATAATATTCTGTAATCCATAGAAAACTCCTACTCTACCGTCCTGTAAATCCTATGATAAGAATCACAGCCCAGATAATAATAAGAATGCCCTCCAGGGCGATTCCGATCTTAGCCAGGATATAGTTGCAGTTATCCTCCGTAAATGAAAGGATACCATACCACAGGCCTGCCGCAGCAGCCACAATGCTGGAAAACCCGTAGGCTCCTGTATTTAATCCTCCCTGTCCGGCTCCCTTTAAGGAAAGATAAATGCTGAAAGTTCCCAGCCCTAGTGCCAGGATTCCCAGTCCCAGACAGAAGAAGCTCTGTCTTGCAAAGGGATTTCTCACATAGGATATTTTATTTCCCACCTGTCTCAACGCTTCCACCTCCTGTAATGGATGAGAACCCTCACATAATGAGCGATCCCATGAATATAAAAGCCAATACCGGCTCCCAGCGTATTCAGGAACATATCGTCCACATCAAAGCTTCCCACCCGCAGGATCAGCTGAAGGGTTTCTAACATCAGGCTCCATATAAAGCCGAACATCACTGTATTATACCACAGGCGGCTTCTTTTGCTGATAATGGGCAGAAAGAAACCAAAAGGGATAAAGGCTGCGATATTACCTACAATATTGATCATAAAAAGGCCGAAGCCGAGAACCTCATAATAACGGAAATAACGGCCGATTTCTTTAAAAAGCACCAGATTGTAGGCATATTCCCGATCCGTTTCCGTTCGTCCGAAGGATTCTGAAAAACATAAAGTAGGCCAGAAGGCAGAGATACAGTATAAACAGTACCCATCCTGCCTTCTGGCGCGGGGTGGTATGTCGGATCATCACAGCCCGCCTGTTAAAATTCAATCTCGGATTTGCGCTTTAAAAGCAGCGCACCGTTTACGATTGAAATAATTCCCACAGCCAGTCCTGTCACTGCAATGATGATACCCACAGCAATACAGCCGGCGCCGGTATTGCGCATGGTCTTATATACTCTTTCCATATTTTTACTGCCTTTCATGGTTTGTACAGCCAGGTTCCATTCTAAGCGAATGGTCACGCCTGCGCTCCATACTCTGCATAGTATGCGTCAATGGCTGCCTTTAATGTATCATTGATCACAATTTTTCCACCGCATTCCTTATTGTACAGGTATTCGGTCACATCTGCCATGGTAACAATGGCTGCTGTGGGGAAACCATAGAGATCCTTGATCTCGTCTAAAGCACTCTTTGTTCCCTTGCCACGTTCCATACGGTTTAAAGATACGATCAGACCCTTGATCTCCACATCGCCCTGAGCCTTTAAGATGGGGAAGGTCTCCTCGATAGACTTACCGGAGGTGGTTACATCCTCGATGATCATCACACGGTCTCCGTCCTTAATAGGACTTCCTAAAAGAATACCTGTATCGCCATGATCTTTTACCTCCTTACGGTTGGAGCAATAACGGATATCCTTTCCGTAAAGCTCACTGATCGCCATAGTGGTTGCAACGCTTAAGGGGATACCCTTATAAGCCGGTCCAAACAGCACGTCAAAATCCAGGCCAAAATTGTCATGGATGGCCTTTGCATAATATTCGCCCAGCTTACGCAGCTGTGTTCCTGTCACATATGCTCCTGCATTCATAAAAAACGGGGACTTACGTCCGCTCTTTAATGTAAAATCTCCAAACTTAAGTACATTGCTCTCTACCATAAATTCAATAAATTCCTGCTTATACTGTTCCATGTAATAAAACCTCCTTCATTTCTTCTACCTAATTTTACCATAGATTGCGGGCATTGTGAACTACCTATTGTCTGAAGCCAATGAACTTCCTGCTTCATAGACCTCGCTGCCTTACCCCACCGTCTAAAGCCAGTGGGATTGCGGCAGCCTCATTTCAACCTCCCAGCATAAATTTCTCTACGACGAGCCCCACCCCGTCCTCATTGTTTGAGGCAGTGATATAGTCCGCTGCATTGCGCACAGGAAGAACCGCATTTTCCATGGCCACTCCCAGACCGGCATACTGGATCATAGTCAGGTCATTATAGCCGTCTCCACAGGCGATCATCTCTTCCCGTTTCATGCCGATCCGCTCTAAAAGCCGCCCCAAAGACTGGGCCTTGTCAATTCCCTTTGGCATAACCTCCAGGAAAAATGGCTCTGAACGGTAGACACTGAAATCCCGGCCCATGGCAGCCTTTACCCGCGGCTCCACCGTTACCAGATAATCTCCGTCATCCAGCATCAGAAACTTTGGAACCGGAAAGGACACATAGCCTTTCATGTCTTCTACCTGGCGCAGAGGCAGGTGATTGATATTGGATTCCTTGACAGCATAGGGACATTCCTTGTTGTTTGTGATGATCTCCTCCCCCTCATAGGTCAGGATATCCACTCCGTACTCCTCTGCCAGACCGATGATTTTCTCATTTGAATCCACGGGAAGCAGGGAGGAAAATACCACTTCCCCGGTGCCGCAGTTTGTGATCATACCGCCATTATAGGATAAAATATAGCTTCCGTACGCTGCAAGCTCAAGCTCCTCTGCCAGCGGCTTGATCCCTGCTGTGGGCCGCCCGGAAGCCAGAACCACGATCTTTCCCATTTTCTGGGCTTCCATAAGAGCCTGTTTCGTTCTGGGAGTAATGATTTTATCCCTGTTTGTGAGGGTTCCGTCCAGATCCAGGACGATCATTTTATATTCCATTTTATAAATTCTCCTGATTTTTCATTTAAACTGCCGGTTGAAACCGCTGTATTCGTTTTATTTTACCAGATAACCATCTGTAAGAAAAGCCCGGATTCACCCTTGAGTTTCCGCTTTTTGCAGTGTGACCTGGAGTCTGGTGTGCAGGGCGACTTTGAAGGTCATTAGAAAACCTTAGAAGATTAAATTTTTTGTTAAAATCCATATCAAACCTGTTTGAGCGCAGCGAGTTTTTGATATGGATTTTGTTTTTAGAAAAATTTCAGACTCTTAGGCTTTCTTATGACCGGAAACCGGAGCCCTGCACACCAGACCCCAGGGTGCGGTGCAAAATGCGGAAACTCAAACGGATTCACCCTAATGCAAAACATGCAATACAATAACAGTATAAAACCATATCCAAGGAGATTCCATTATGTATGCAACTCATACCCGAAAACTCTGGCCTCTTCTCACAGCCGGAATCCTTGCTGCGCTGTCCCTCTCTGGCTGCCAGTCCTCCCTCTCCCCAGACGGACAGACTGCCGTCACCCTCAGCGAAGTAGCCCACTCCATCTTCTACGCCCCCAGTACGCTGCCATTGAACTGGGCTATTTTGAGGAGGAGGGCATCGATCTGACTCTTGTAAATGCCGGAGGCGCTGACAAGGTGATGACCTCCTTAATCTCCGGAGACGCCCAGATCGGTTTTATGGGTTCAGAAGCCAGCATCTATGTTTATCAGGAAGGTTCGGATGATCCTGCCGTCAACTTTGCCCAGCTGACCCAGAGAGCCGGGAATTTTCTGGTAGGAAGGCAGGCTGAGGAAGATTTTAAATGGCAGGATCTGAGGGGTAAAACGGTGCTGGGAGGAAGAGCAGGCGGTATGCCCCAGATGGTATTTGAATATATCTTAAAAAAGAACGGTCTTGATCCTGTTAATGACCTCACCATCGACCAGAGCATCAGCTTTGGCCTCACCGCGGCGGCATTTACCAGCAGTGCTGCGGATTATACCATCGAATTCGAACCTTTCGCCACAACCCTTGAAATGGAGGGAAGCGGTGCGGTGGTGGCGTCTCTCGGAACAGAATCCGGCTATGTACCCTATACGGCCTACAGCGCCAGAAAAGCTATCTGAAGCAGCACCCGGAGGTAATCCAAAGCTTTACCAATGCCATCCAGAAAGGTCTGGACTATGTAAACAGCCATTCCTCTGAAGAAATTGCCAAGGTCATTTCCCCGCATTTTAAGGAAACGCCGGTGGATAAGCTGGCCCTGATTGTAGATCGCTACAAATCCCAGGATACCTGGAAGGAGGATACGGTCTTTGAAGAAAACAGCTTTACGCTGTTAAAACGTATTTTGGAGGAAGCAGGGGAATTAAAGGCAGAAGTCCCCTATAACGAACTTGTGACAATGGATTTCTCCAAAAGCAGCAAAAATTCTCAATAACACCCTTGACAAATACTCTCTATTCATATATAATTCCCCTAATTATCACTGCATCACATTACTATGCTAAAGTTTTAGCATCATCCTTATGCTAAAGCCTTACAAAACCGCTAAAGGGAGGATTATTATGAAAAAACAGTTCAGATGTTAATCGTTCTGGCCTCTGCAGCCGCTCTGACCGCCATAAGCGGCTGCTCTGCCATAGGTTCTGCCCCCACTCTGCCATCAGAAACAATCCCTGATACCATATCCGCTTCCTCTGAAGCTGCCAAAGCCGCCTCTGAAGAAACCACCGGCAGCAATGGAGGAAGCCGCCTGAACGATATCCTGGCCCGCGGATATATTGAGGTAGCCATGGAGCCTTATTTTGCTCCCAATGAATTTATCGATCCTTCCAGACAAGGAGAGGAACAGTACGTTGGAGCCGACGTTGAGCTAGCCCGTTATATTGCCGACAAGCTGGGGGTAGAGTGCCGGATCGTTCCTCTGGAATTCTCCGCAGTCTTAACCGGCGTTACCGAAGGCAAATACGATCTGGCGATTTCGGCTCTTGCCTATACCCCGGCCCGCGCAGAGGCTATGGAAATGTCAAAAGGCTACCGTTTTGATGAGGATAACGCCAACAATTATGGTCTGATGATTCGCAGCGGAGATCTGACACGATCAAAAGCGCTGATGACCTGACCGATAAAATCGTAGTCTGCCAGAGCGGCTCCCTGCAGGAGCTCTTTGCTACAGAGCAGATTCCGGCCTGCAGGGAGCTGAAACGGGTATCTGCTACCACCGACGGTTTTTTAATGGTTCAGGAAGGAAAAGCAGATGCGGTTGTGACTGAAAAAAAGACAGCAGAGCTTTTATCGCAGCCAACGCGGAAAGCAGTATGGTCATTGTTCCCGATTTTTTCTTCTTTTTTGACGAGAGCACTTCCGGAACGCGGATCGGAATCCCCAAAGGCGAAACAGCTCTTTTAAACAGGATCAATGAGATCATTGATGAGGTCACAGCCTCAGGCATATATGACGAATGGTATGAGAAATACACAGCATATGCAAAAACTCTGGGATTATGACATCCTGCTCCCTGCAGGGATGCACATAATAAAGAAAATGAAAGAAAGGTGACTTCCGATATGTGGGCAACGATCATCAAAATGTGGAATCGATACAGCTATGTATACATACAGGGACTGACGGGAACCTTGTGTCTGGCCGCCATCACCGTACTGTGCGGCACCGTACTGGGCACTCTCCTGGCCATCATGCGGCGTTCCCGCATCAAACCCTTCCAGTGGTTCGTACAGTTTTATGTCTGGGTTCTCAGGGGAACACCAATCCTTCTGCAGCTCTATTTTTTCTGGATCTTCCTTCCCAGAGCCACCGGGATTAAAATTCCTGACTCCACCTGCATCATCATCGCCCTGATCGTCAATGCCAGCTCTTACGTATCGGAAATCATCCGGGCCGGCATCCAGGCTGTAGATATCGGACAGACGGAGGCAGCCCGCAGCCTGGATGACCGCCCGGAATACCATGACTAAAATTATCCTTCCTCAGGCAGTTAAAATATCCTTCCTGCTCTTGGAAATGAATTTATCACCATGATTAAACAGGCTTCCCTGGCGTCTGTCTTCTTTATCAATGAACTGACCACCTCATACAAAACCGTAGCCTCCGCTACCTTCCGGCAGGTGGAATCCATTATCATTGCCGGCATCATCTATCTGCTGGTGACCACAATACTCGGCCGGATTATGGCTTATGCTGAATGGAGGATGAAACAAAATGAACGCTGAAAACAAAATCTGTGCCGAAGCCCGGCCCATCATCCAGGTAAACAATCTGACAAAATCCTTTGGAAAGCTGGAAGTCCTGAAAGGGATTTCTGAAACTATTTACGAAGGCGAAGTAGTCTCTATCATTGGTCCCAGCGGCGGCGGAAAAAGCACCTTTCTCCGCTGCCTGAATCTGCTGGAAACCCCGGACTCCGGCACCATCCTGTTCCGAAACTCCAATATCACGGATCGTTCTGTCAACGTAGACCAATATCGTCAGCATCTGGGCATGGTCTTCCAGCATTTTAACATTTTCCCCCATCTGAAGGTAATAGACAATGTCACCCTCGCCCCGGTGCTGGAAAAAAAGATTCCAAAAGCGCAGGCAAAAGCCGCCGCTCTCCATCTGCTGGAACGGGTAGGTCTCTCGGACAAAAAAGACGAATATCCCAACCGGCTCTCCGGGGGCCAGAAACAGCGGCTGGCCATCGTCCGTGCTCTGGCGATGGAGCCGGAGATCATGCTCTTTGACGAACCCACCTCCGCCCTGGATCCGGAAATGGTAAAAGAGGTGCTGAACGTAATCCGGGATCTTGCCAGCTCCGGCATGACCATCCTCATCGTCACTCATGAAATGGGCTTTGCACGGGAGGTCAGCGACCGCATCTTCTTCATTGCAGACGGCATTGTTCAGGAAAAGGGAAGTCCGGAGGAACTGTTCCTGAATCCGCAAAACCCCAGAACCAGAGAATTTCTGGGAAAAATATTATAAATATATGGAAGGAGTACCTATGAAAACCTTGGAGTTTATCGAAAAGATTATCGAAGAAAAATCAACCCGTATCATCGAGGCCAACGATCAAATCTGGGAATTTGCCGAACTGGCATATCATGAATATCAGTCTGCTGGGCTGCTCTGCCAATTTCTGAAGGATGAAGGTTTTACGGTAGAAACCGGTCTGGCCGGTATCCCCACCTGTTTTCAGGGAACTTATTCCTATGGATGCGGAAAACCGGTCGTTGGTATTCTGGGAGAATATGACGCCCTTTCCGGTTTAAACCAGGCGGCTGCCTGCCCGTCCAGACAACCTATCATCCAGGGAGCACCTGGCCACGGATGTGGACACAGTGCCCTGGGTGCCGGAGCTCTGGCAGCCGCCATTGCCGTCAAGGAATATCTGAAAACCTTCAAAAAAAGCGGCACAGTCATCTATTTTGGCTGTCCGGCAGAGGAGGGGGCCGGTTCCAAACAGTTCATGGCCAGAGCCGGGCTGTTCGATCAGGTGGATTTTGTTTATACCTGGCACCCGGACTCCATCAATCAGGTGGACAACTCCCACAATAACGCGATTATGGGAGCCAATTTCCACTTTAAAGGACTTACTTCCCACGCCGGCTCTGCCCCTATCTGGGCCGAAGCGCCCTGGACGCCGCAGAGCTGATGAGCGTAGGCTGCAATTATCTGCGGGAACACATGATTCCGGAAGCCCGGATCCATTATGCCTACATTGACGCCGGCGGCACTGCCCCCAATGTGGTACAGGACCGCTCCACCGTCCGGTATGAAGTGCGTTCCCCTTATGTCCGCCAGCTGACAGAGCTGTTCAACCGTGTCGTGGATGTGGCAAAGGGTGCCGCCCTTATGACCGGCACTTCCATGAATTATGATCTGTCTATGGCCTTTACGGAATACCTCCCCCAACAAAGCCCTTGCCCAGATCGCAGACGCCTGTATGCAGGAGATAGGCGCACCAAAATGGACAGAGGAGGACTACCGGCTGGCCAGACAGTTTTGATTCTTATGATGATACTGCCCGGAAAATGATCCGTGACGAAATCATTCAGATCTATGGAGAAGACCGGCTTGAGGAAATTCTGTCCAAACCTTTAGACAGTGAGATCCATCCTTTCGATCCCAACCATATCATCCAGACTGCAGGCTCTACCGACGTAGGCGATGTGGGCTATGCAGTTCCTACTCTAAATCTGCGGGTTGCCGCCTGCTGTGTGGGCAATGTGGGGCACACCTGGCAGATGACGGCCCAAACCTGTAGCCCCATTGCCCATAAAGGGCTCCTGACGGCCGGAAAGATGATTGCCCTGTCTGCGATCCGCACCATGGAGCGCCCTGACATCATTGACGCCGCCAAGACAGAGACTCTTAAAAGAAACGGCGGTCATTATACCTGTCCCCTTCCCGATCACGTGCTTCCTCCATTAGAGACATATTAAAAGTCAAAAGCTTTCTCAAGCCTCCATATTTTTATCATCCATTTCAGATAATCTCCATACTGCGCCTCCCGCACCGCCTCTGCGGTCACTACATCCATCTCTCCGATCTTCTCTCCGTTTAACAGATATTCCAGCACCCCAGCCTTCTGGCCCGGCTCCACCGGAGCCGGAAGGGACTCGGAGAGAACAAGCTTCTTTTCCACAGATGAAAGATCTTCTCCCTTAAGGCTGAGATATCTGAATGTACCGTTCAAAACCAACTCTGCCCCGCTTTTAATTCCTCCTTCTACCGAAATTTCCGGAAGTGTGATCCCCTCTTTATCCTCATAAAGCTTACAGTTTGCATAGCCATAGTTTTTCAGCGTCTGTGCGTCTGCAAAACGTGCCTTGAAATCAGGAGCAGCCATGATCGAAGCGATCAGGCGCACCCCATCCTTCTCTGCCGTAGCTGACAGACAGTATTTTGCCAGAGAGGTGGAGCCTGTCTTTAAGCCGGTAACCTTAAAATTCGTTGCCATCCGCAAAAGTTTATTTGTGTTGGAAAGACCAAATTCCTTTGTCCCCTGTTTTGTCACATGAGTAATATTTTCCATCCAGATTGTTGAATAATTGTGGATCTGAGGATACTGATCGATCAGCTCCCGGCTCATAAGAGCAATATCTCTGGCAGTTGTCACATGGGAGGGATCCTCTGTAAGACCGCAGCAGTCCACAAAATGGGTTTTCGTCATCCCCAGACCTTCGGCACGTTCATTCATCTGCTGTACAAAGGCCTCCTCTGTACCGGAAATATACTCCGCCATGGCTACAGAAGCATCATTTCCTGATGCGATCACGATGCATTTAATCAGTGTTTCCACCGTCTGCGTTTCCCCTTCCTCCAAAATACCTGGGAACCGCCCATGGACTTTGCATGAGCGCTGGTAACGACCTCATCGGAAAGGTGGATCTTCCCTTCTGCCAGGGCATCAAAAATCAGGATCAGCGTCATGACCTTTGTAACGCTGGCAGGATTTCTTTTATCATCCGCCCCTTTTTCATATATAATCTGCCCCGTAGATGCCTCCATGAGAACGGCTGAAGGCGCTGATATCTGGATTGCCGTCTGAGAAGCTGCCGCATCTCCCGCTTCTGCCTGTATCTGCGCAGTTTCTCTGCTTACCGCTCTGGCCGGCACCCCGGCCGGAAGCGCAAGCTCCGGTTCAGAAGCCAATGCTGCCGTCACCTGCCCTGCCGTCATAAGAAGCGCAAGCAAAAAGCCTGCTGCTTTTGTCCGTTTCATACACGATTCCTCCAAACATTGCTGCTCTCTGCCTAATATATGAAACCGGACAAACGCTTTATGTCGCATCAAAAAAGACAAAACCCCCGGCTGCGGCTTCTGCCGCTGCCAGAGGTTATTTTATACTATGTGTTCCTATACTTCCTTTAAAGCCTGTCTTAAGGCCTCTGCCATCTCCTCATACTCAGCGTCTGTGAGAATGGTTCTTCCGCTGTTCATCTCAAAGGTACCGCCCCACTCTTCTCCGCCCTTATATTTGGGAACGATATGGAAATGAAGGTGGCAGCCTGTATCGCCGTATGCGCCGTAGTTTACCTTATCGGGATGAAATACCTTGTGTACGGCTCTTGCCACCTGAGCCACCTCTGCAAAGAAATCATTTCTCTCTTCATCTGTTAAGTCGATCAGCTCGCTGACATGCTTTTTGTGAGCCAGGATCACTCTTCCCTTTTTACTCTGCTCCTTAAATACATAAAGAAAGCCTGTCTTCATCTCGCAGACCGGATAGGCAAATTTTGCTACCAGCTCTCCCTGCATACAGTATGCGCAATTTGGATCTTTTACCATTTCTGCCATAATTTTATCTCCTTTTCATAGCCGGCTCTGCTGTGTCAAAAAGCAACCGCCGCTTTTGGGTAATTTCTATTTTAAACATACCACGGCTTCCATCAAATTTCAATCACTTTCATTTCCTGAATTTTATGTTATAATTAAATTGATACAATTTTACTTTCATTCAAACAGGAGATTTACAACTTATGAGCCGAAATGATTTCAGACGCCGGCAGGCCCAAAGACAGCGAAGAAAGCTTGTCCGGCATCTTCCTATTATACTTGCACTGTTTCTGGCGTTTTCAGCCCTGGCAGCAGGCGTTTTTGCACTGACCCGCTTTGTCTTAAACAGACAGCCCATATCATCTGCTTCCGCCTCCTCCAGTACAGCCAAAACAACCTCCGAAGATCCGGCACAGCCTATCTCTTCCCCGGCCTCTGGCACACTTGCTCAGGCCGCATATATCGCTGCGGGCTATGACTACGACCGTGCCATTGCTCTCATTAAAGAAGACTCCTCTCTGGCAGAAGACCCCGCTGCCCTGGAAGCGATCACATCTTATGAGGAAGCAAAGGCTTCTCTCTTACCAGCTGATGTGCAGAACGTTCCCCATGTATTTTCCATTCTCTTATCATGGACACTGCCAAAGCCTTTGACGGCGACAGCCGGACTCCGGCTACAATTCCGTCATGACTACAAAGGATGAATTTTTAAAGATGCTGGATGCTTCTATGAGGACGGTTATGTTCTGGTACGCATCCGGGATATTGCCTCTGAGACTACAGATGAAAATGGAAATACCGTTTTCTCCTGGGGAGAAATCCTGCTTCCTGAGGGCAAAAAACCTCTGGTCATGTCCCAGGATTACGTATGCTATTATCCTTATATGGAAAAGGACGGCTTTGCACGCCGGATCGTCATCGGAGAGGACGGAAAACCCACTGCTGAAATGGTCATGGAAGACGGCTCCATTTCCACCGGCCCTTATGACCTAATCCCGATTTTAGAAGATTTCATCGAAGAACACCCCGATTTTTCCTATAAAGGTGCCAGAGCGATCATCGCCTTTACGGGCTATGAAGGAATTTTAGGCTACCGCACTGCTGCTTCCTACAGTGACAGTCCGAACTATGAACAGGATAGAGAGCAGGCTGCAAAGGTAGCCCAGTGTTTAAAAGACAATGGCTGGGAGCTTGCAAGCCACAGCTGGGGCCATCTGTGGATGGGCGTTTCCTCCGTACCCGGAGAAACCTTCAAGATCAGCGACGAGCGCTTCTATACAGATACGGACAAGTGGGAAGCAGAGGTAGAATCTCTTATCGGGCCAACCGATATCTACATCTATCCCAACGGCAATGATGTGGCAGACTGGCGGCCCTATACAGAGGATAATTACCGTTTTAAATATCTCCATTCCAAGGGCTTCCGGTATTTCTGCAATGTGGACGCAAGCAAGCCCGCCTGGATCCAAAAGGGAAGCGACCATCTGCGGATGGCCAGACGGAATCTGGACGGCTACCGTCTTTACGAGGATATGATCCAGACGGATCCATCCAAAAACGGCTGTCCGATCTCTTTGACGCTTCTCAGATCTTTGATGCCTCACGGCCCACTCCCGTGACTTGGAGCTATACACAGAATGAAGCGGCCGCAGATGCCTCTGCCCCGGCAGCACCGGAAACAGTTCCATCCGAAAGCGCTGCTTCCCAGTAAACCAGATCTGAACCATCCTGTCTCCTTTCGCGTATACTACATCAAAGACGTACTTAGGTGAAAGGAGATTTTACAAAATGACACCCAAACTGGATGTAAACGGAGTCAGCTTTTCCTACCATACGCTGGAAGGAGAAACGCTGGCTCTTTCTGATATATCATTTTCCCTGTCTCCCGGTGAATTTGCAGCCGTGGTCGGCCCGTCCGGCTGCGGAAAATCCACCCTTCTTTCTCTTCTCTGCGGTTTGTCCAAACCTGATACGGGGCAGATCCTCTTAGACGGCCATCCGCTGCGCCAATCGCCGTCTGATACCGGCTATATGCTCCAAAAGGATCATCTTTTTCCGTGGAGGGATATTTTATCCAATGTATCTCTGGGACTGGAAATCCAGAACCGCCTTACCCCAAAGACAACTGCCCGCTTAAAGGAAATGCTCTCAGCCTACGGCCTTGAAGGCTTTGAACACGCCCGGCCCTCTGAGCTTTCCGGAGGAATGCGCCAGCGGGCCGCTCTGATCCGTACTCTGGCGCTGGAACCGGATCTTCTTCTTTTAGATGAGCCATTTTCTGCTCTGGATTACCAGACACGGCTTTCTGTATGTGACGATATCAGTTCTATCTTACGGAGCACTAAAAAAACAGCCGTTCTTGTGACCCACGATCTTTCAGAAGCCATCAGCATCGCAGACCGGATCATCATACTCACACCCCGGCCCGGACGGATCAAAAAAATCCTTCCCATCCATTTCCCGGCTGACTGTGCAACACCTTTAAAAAGACGTAACTGTCCTGAATTTTCCGGATATTTCAACGCTGTATGGAAGGAGCTGAAAACAGATGAATAACCTTACTCCCCCTCGTTAGCCCAGCAGGAATACCTGGCCGACCAGCTGCGCCGACGGAGTATGATCCGTATCTGGCGCATCCTTCTTCTGATTCTGATTCTGTCTTTATGGGAGCTGTCAGCCGGCTTAGGTCTCATCGACCGGTTTATTTTCAGCAGTCCAAGCCTGATCTTCAAATGCCTGATTTCTATGACTGCCGACAGAACCATCTTTCTCCACACAGGCGTTACCCTCATGGAGACGCTTATAAGCTTTGCTGTCTGTACCGCAGCCGGTCTGGTCTGTGCCCTTCTTCTCTGGCCAGTCCTCTGCTGCCAGCGTTTTAGAGCCATTCTTAGTTCTTTTAAACAGTCTGCCCAAATCCGCTTTGGCTCCGCTTTTAATCGTATGGCTGGGAAATAATACCACCACCATTGTCACAGCGGCCGTTTCGTGGCTCTTTGGCTCGATCCTTACTCTGTACAATGGTTTCTGTCAGACCGATGAAGACAAAATACGCCTGATCCGTTCCCTTGGAGGAACCAGAACAGACGTACTCTTTAAGGTTCTTCTGCCAGGCTCCCTCCCCATGGTGATCAATTACATGAAGGTCAATTTCGGCCTGTGCCTGGTCGGCGTCATCATTGGTGAATTTCTCTCCGCACGGGCAGGACTGGGATATCTGATCACCTACTCCGCCCAGACCTTTACCATGACGGTGCTTATGACCTCCATCATGATTCTGTGCCTGCTGTCCTGGCTTTTTATATCAGGCCATTGCCTGTGTGGAAAAGAAGCTGACACGATAAAATGCAAAATGCAAAACTCAAAAATCGGTCTGCTTGCACTCCCATTTCTCCTATGATATGATGAAACCATCTGATTAAAGCAGAGCATTTCCGCCGATAAAGCCCGCAAAAAGGAGAAATCAATGGACCTGATCAACCAGTTTATTGACAACTACAAAAGAAATTTAACTACTATGAATCTGTAGGCCGTCTTGCAGCCGGTCAGCTGGAGGCTGTGCTGCGCTCCTCCGGTATCCGGGCCATGGTTACCTACCGGGCCAAAAATCCGACGCTTAAAAAGCAAGGTACTCCGCCGCAATGCCAAGCGCCCGGTTCCTACCGGAATATAAAGGAAATCTATGAGGACATCGCCGATCTCTGCGGTGTCCGGGTTTCCCTCTATTTCCCCGGAGACCGCCTTCAGGCAGACCAGCTGATCCGGGATCAGTTCCACATTCTGGAAAGCAAGCAGTTCCCGGAGCAGTCAAAGCCTCCTACTTATCATAAGCGTTTTTCCGGCTACTGGGCCAACCACTACCGTGTCTATCTGAGAGAAGAATTGGTACAACCCTCAGAAAAACGCTACTGCCGGGCCAGAATCGAAATTCAGGTAGCGTCCGTCCTGATGCACGCCTGGTCTGAGGTAGAACATGACTTAATCTACAAACCCCTTCAGGGTACGCTTTCCAAAGAAGAGCTTGCCATCCTAGACGAGTTAAACGGTCTTGTCCTTGCAGGAGAAATCGCCCTGGAGCGCCTGCAGGCTGCAGGAAATGAACGGATCCGCAGCAAAAATGCTGTTTTTAACAACCAGTACGAGCTGGCTTCCTATCTTTACAATTACCTCAGCAGCAATTTCCGCCCGGAGGATATCGAACTGCGGATGGGAAATATTGAGCTGCTCTTCCGGCTTTTGTCCAGCCTGAAGCTGCTGGACGTAAAGTACATGGGCCCTATTTTAAAGGCAGTTAAATTTGAAAAGGACAAACGGAACATTTCCCAGCAGATTATTGACCAGATCATCAGCGGAAATGAAAAGCGGTATCTGGCCTACCAGTCCTTAAAGGCAGCCGGCTCTAAAGAGGATGAGGAACGTCTGAAAGCCATCAGCGCCTTTTTCAGTCAATGGGTTCCCCTGGAAGCGCTTTTAAACCGCACCACCAAGCGCAGCTCCCGTTCCTTAAGCGTCTTTAATATCAACGCCCTGAAACGGACCGGGCTTTTGACAAAGACAGCCTGAATCAGATTGCATTTCTTAGAAAAATGCGCAATACCCTGATCCATGATATTGAGGTTCCGGAAATCTCCTGCATACGGGAGCTGGCCGAACAGGCCCGGGCTCTGAATGAAACTCTTTTAAAACTCCTTGAGCCGGAAAAGGACGAGGCAGACTAAAGGTTATTATCCCAAAAGCTCCCGGATCATTTTTCCGTCAAATACCACCTTTCAAGATGATCCACTTCGATCTGATACAGGGCATTGGCAGCCAGATGCTCCGCCGCCTGCTCGAGATCACGGATTCCGCTCGTATCTGAATAAAGCTCCACTACGGTATCAAGAGCCTCTTCGGTCAGGATACACTCCTCTTTGCGCAGGCTCATGCGGCGCAGGATCTTTGGCAGAGCAAATTTTGAGAAAATGATCTTTTTCTTCCAATGTATAGTCCGAATATCGATCACCGCAAAACGCGACATTAACGGGGCACTGATCTGCTCCTTATTGTTAGCTGTGGCAATGGGATATACGCCTGAGGTAGGCACCATACATTCCATGTAGTTATCCGTAAAGCCCAGATTGTCAAGCAGGGTTAAAAGCACATCTGCCGGATTTCCATTTCCTTTCCGGAAGCCGCTTTGTCCAGTTCATTGATGATAAATACAAGATTGACTCTCCTGCCATGGAAAAAGCCTCCATGATAATTCCCGGCTTTGCGTTGGCATAGACTCTGGAGCTTCCTGTCAGCTGCTCCGGGTCATTGATGGAGCTCATATCCAGAGTTGTCCACGGCAGTTTTAAGATTCTTGCCACCGCATAAGCGATCTGGGATTTTCCCGTACCCGCAGGCCCCACCAGCAAAAGGCCGTATGAGGGCAGCGTGTGAGTTCGGTTGATCTGGATAATGGTTTCTATAATCCTCTGCTTTACCCGCTCCATTCCATACAGCTCTTCATCTAAAATCCGTCTTGCCTCTACCGGATCAATGGCTTCAAAATAATCATGCTTCCACCGCACGTTCATCATAATAGACAGCGCTTCTGAGCATGGCGGCGCTCCTCCGGAGGATACCTCATGTGACTTTGCCACTGCCAGGTTTCTTCTTGCCCAGAGACGGATGTGATCCGGAAGGGTCTTTCCTGCACAGGTCATAAAATCCGTAATGCTCTGGAGACTGGTAAGCTTCATATCATCTCCTTCTTCAGTTTCCTCTTCCTCCTCTGTCTCAGAAGGCGCACTGCTGGCAAACAGACGCTCAATCATAAACTGCAAAAAGCCGTCCTCTGCTGAAAGCTTGGTTCCTCCCCAAAGGCTGTTTCACGGATGCGGTAAACGGAATAGCCTTCCTCCCTGTTCTCTCCGGACAGACGCACATTGATATGGTTTTCCCCAGCCACCGGATCAGGCTTACAAACCGGGCGTCTATTTTAAAATATTTCCACTGACCGTTTCGCCTCCATCCTTAAACTCAAAAGCAGTTCCCCTTACAGGATTGGTAAAGAGACCGCAGGTGTGATGCTCCCACTGCTGTCCTTTAATACCACAGAATCGGCTGCCCGGCGCTGCCTGAGGAGCATCCGAATAAAAATACTGTATGTACACTCTGCTCCCTTTGTATCTTCCGTTTCCGGCGTATGGTTAAAATCAAACACTGGCATAATCAAATTCCCCTTTTTGTACAAAGATCTACGGCCAGGAATCTTTTCCAAAACCGTGCCTTTTTAGTGTAACATGAAATCGCTCCGCCAACAACCGGCGGAGCGATTTTCTTTATACATCCTTTATGCATGTTTCATTTTTTCTATTTTCCAACCGTCTTCCAGATTTCTTTCCTCAGGCTCATACGAAGACTCCCGAGGCGGCATAAGTCCTTCGAAGAAATGATCCAGCCTGTCAAACAGACGGCCGCCTATTTTATACAGTACAGCCAAAGCACCCAGCAGAATAATTTCTTTCATCCTCTTCACATCCCCTTACTTCTGCTTTTTTATTTTATTATACCCTGTGCTGTATAAAAGCGGCATAAGTATCCATAATGCCTGTATTAAGGTTGTATAAATATCCCTTTTTCTTCTATATCGTTTGACATAAAGCAAACTTTACCATTATAATGAAATGCAGTACAAAAGAAAGGGTTAAAAAGGATAATCATGATCGAATTTATTACTTCCGTAAACACAGCTGTAAACAGCTTTATCTGGGGAGTACCGGCCATGATCTGCATCATCGGAGTAGGACTTTTCTTAAGCCTTCGCACCCGTTTTATCCAGATCCGCCGCTTTCCCTATGCCATCCGCACCACTCTGGGCCGCATGTTCAGCAAAAAAGATGCCTCCGAAGGCGCCATTACCCCCTTCCAGGCAGTCTGTACTGCCCTTGCGGCTACTGTGGGTACGGGAAATATCGCCGGTGTAGCCGGAGCTATTGCCATCGGCGGTCCGGGCGCTGTATTCTGATGTGGATTTCCGCATTTTTAGGAATGTGCACCAAATTTTCCGAGGTTACTCTGGCGGTTCATTTCCGGGAAACTAATCCGACGGCGATCTGGCCGGAGGTCCCATGTACTATATCAAAAATGGGCTTGGGAAAAAATGGATGTGGCTCGCCTATCTTTTTTCCATTTTCGGTATCCTTACTGTATTCGGAACCGGAAATGCCACTCAGGTCAACACCATCACAACGGCTGTCCGGTCTGCCCTCACAGGCTACGGCATCCTGCCTGACTCTGCTGTCGGTACCTTTAATCTGGCTATGGGCATCCTTCTGGCTTCCCGTCGCTCTGGTGCTCCTTGGCGGCATCAAGCGCATCGGAAGTGTAGCGGAAAAGCTGGTTCCTTTCATGGCTCTGCTCTACATTCTTCTGTCTTTTGGCGTGGTATTTTTCCATCTGGAAAATGTTCCCGGCGTATTTTCCTCAATCATCCAGGGAGCATTCTCTCCTTCTGCTGTCACCGGCGGAGTGGTAGGAAGCTTCTTTACCAGTATGAAGCGCGGCGTTTCCAGAGGCATCTTCTCCAATGAGGCCGGACTTGGTACAGGCTCTATTGCCCACGCCTGTGCGGATACAGATAATCCTGTCCATCAGGGTATGTTTGGTATTTTTGAGGTATTTGCAGATACCATTGTGATCTGTACCCTTACTGCTCTGGTAATTCTCTGCAGCGGTATTCCCATAACCTATGGACAGGATGCCGGAGCAGAGCTTACGATCCTGGGCTTTACCTCTACCTACGGAAACTGGGTGTCCATTTTACCGCGATCGCCATGTGCTGCTTTGCCTTCTCCACCATTTTAGGCTGGGGGCTTTACGGCGCAAGATGTGTGGAATTTCTCCTTTCCGCAGCCTTTATAAAGCCCTATGGTAATCTACGCTCTGGTATCCATTCCCGGAGCTACTATGGATCTGGGGCTTTTGTGGAGCATTGCCGATACCTTTAACGGCCTTATGTCCATTCCCAACCTGATTGCTGTCTTCCTGCTGTCCGGAACGGTAATTCGGCTGACGCGGGAGTATTTCTCAAAGAACGCATAAACCGTACAGCAACCCATCCGCCAAACATAAAACGGCAGTACCGTAAGACTTCCTTTCAAGTCTGTCCGGCACTGCCGTTTTTATTTTCATCCTACTGCCCGTTATTTAAAACCTCCACAGCCTTTTTAAGCTGATTGTCATCCTCCGGGCGGATCACTGCCTGCGTTCTTAAGGATTCATCCAAAGGAACTCCACATCCGGCACAATTCCTTTTTCATGAAGGTCAAAACCGCTCGGCGTATAATAGTGGGCGGTCGTAAGCTTAATGGCAGAACCATCTCCCAGAGGAATGAGATTCTGAACAATTCCCTTTCCGTAGCTGGTAGTTCCTACCACGACTGCTCTTCCATAATCCTTCATCGCACCTGTAAACACCTCCGAAGCGCTTGCAGAATCACCATTTACCAGAATGGCGATAGGAAGATCCACCGCATGGCCATCGGAAGCGGTATAGGTTT